>ERZ773248.407-NODE-407-length-57041-cov-13.029305_pt1 | contig 57041 bp, 51 predicted proteins | sample MGYA00580518_ERZ773248 | MGnify/ENA primary metagenome ERZ773248 (study PRJEB29015, sample SAMEA2737762) | human gut metagenome | biome: human gut; feature: human-associated habitat; material: faeces | place: China | collected 2012 ...
TAGGATACAAGATTCTCAATCTTGGCATAGGGGTTCGATTCCCCTATCGACTACAGTGTTTTCATGTATTAGTTAGATTGTTTAAGCTTGCATTCAGTCCTTCAGAGACTATTGCAAGTTATTTTTTTGCCCTTTTGTTTGGTAGTCTCCCCTATTTGCCGTATCTTTGCAAAGACAAAAAGATTCAGCACAAACGCATTTTAAAACATGAAAAAAGATAACTCCATCATTTCATCCAGCATCAAAGCGATGATGATAGGCTGCATACTCATCCTGACAGCTCAACTACCAGGTAAAGCTCAGCATAACATCATACACAACAAACGCATTGCTTCACTCCAGGTGGTAGCCGGAACAGACTGGCTCAGCATGCCTATCACCCAACTGGGCGGCAATGCCATCAACATAGACTTCGACGACATGACCCACGATTATCATCGCTACACCTACAAAATCACCCATTGCGATGCCGACTGGCAGGAATCGGAAGGAATCTTTGATACCGACTATCTGCAGGGATTCAATGGAGAACTGACGATTGACGACAATGAGCAGTCGTTCAACACCAACCATCTATACACCCATTACCACCTGACTATCCCCAACGAGAACTGCCGGATCACGATGAGCGGAAACTATAAACTGACCGTTTACGATGACAACGCAGAAGATGGAGAAAACACAATGTTTACGGCATGCTTCATGATCGTAGATCCCAAGATAAAGGTAGACCTAGCCTACTCTTCCAATACCGACATCGACAACAACAGACAGCATCAGCAGGTGAGGATGACGGCCGACTACAGGAATATCCACGTTACAGCACCCGGCGAACAGATTAAAACCGTGGTACTGCAAAACGGAAGATGGGACAATGCCGCAGTGAACGCAAAACCCGACTATCTCAGCGCAGAACAGATGAGCTGGATACACAACAGACAACTCATATTCAAGGGCGGAAACGAATACCACAAGTTTGAAATGCTGGACCTAGACCACCCGACCATGGGTATCGAGCGAATCAGCTGGGACGGAAAGGACTATCACGCCTACGCCACTCCCGACGAACCCAGACCCAGCTACGTATACGACGAAAGCGGACAAGGAGCCTTCTACATCCGCAACAGCAACAACATAAGCAACAACAGCCAAAGTGACTACGCCATCGTCCACTTCACCCTGAAGGCTCCCCGCCAGGAAGGAGCAGTATACCTGAACGGTTTCTGGACCCAAGATTCATTTACCCCAGAATACCAGATGGAATATGACGAAAGCAGCCATTGCTATCATGCACAGGTGAAACTGAAACAAGGCTATTACAGCTACCAGTACCTGGTTTTAAGAAATGATGGAAGCACAAGACACGTATCAACAGACGGTGACTTCTATCAGACAGCCAACAGATATGATGCACTGATATACTATAGGGGAACCACAGACCGAAGCGACCAGCTGCTAGGATGGAAAAGCATTCAATAGAGAGGCGGACAATCTTAAAAGGATTAAAAAGAATGCCGGATAATGCCCTAATTAGTTAAATCTTCATAAAACCATATTCTTTAGGAAAGCAATATTCGTTTATATCGAAGATAATTTGTAATTTTGCACTCCGAATGCTCATGGATTGGGCAAATGTTACAGAAAAGTTTAGTTCGTTGGGGCTCGGTCAAGATCCGGCACGAAGCAGGACGCCTCGCGGAAAAACCCGTTTATATAAATAATTAAATGTACGCAATTGTAGAAATTAACGGTCAGCAGTTCAAGGCTGAGGAGGGCAAGAAGCTCTTCGTACATCACATCAAGGATGTTGAGGCAGGTCAGACTGTTGAGTTCGACAAGGTTTTGCTCGTTGACAAAGACGGCGCAATCACTGTCGGTGCACCAGCTGTAGAGGGTGCAAAAGTAGTAGTAGAAGTAGTGAACCCACTCGTAAAGGGTGACAAGGTAATCGTCTTCAAGATGAAGCGCCGCAAGGACTATCGCAAGAAGAACGGTCATCGTGCTCAGTTCACTGAAGTATCAATCAAATCTGTAATCGCTTAAAATTAGGAGGAATTAGAAAATGGCACATAAGAAAGGTGTTGGTAGTTCTAAGAACGGCCGTGAATCAGCTTCACAAAGATTAGGCGTTAAGATCTGGGGTGGTCAGAGCATCATCGCAGGTAACATTATTGTTCGTCAGCGTGGTAACAAGCACTTCCCAGGTGAGAATGTAGCTCAGGGTAAGGATGATACATTGTATGCTTTGACAGACGGTATCGTTTACTTCCACAAGGGCCGCAAGGACAAGAGTACAGTTTCTGTTCTCTCTCCAGAGGTTTACGCTGAGAAGACCAAAAAAGCTGACGCTTAAATTTTAAAGTTTTAGAAAAAACTATTCCAAACAAACAACATAGAAGCCTGCTCTTACCTAGAGCAGGCTTTCTTCGTTTATATAAGTTTTTATTTTATGAGAGATGATAATCGTTTTACTTATATTAGCGCCATAAGTCCGTGTAATCCGTGCCTTATCTATATTCTAAGAAGCTTACACCTCACCCCTTTCTAAGCTCCTTAACCCTGTAAAACCACAAAAAAACTTTAATTCTACCCTTCCCTGTAAAAAAGTCAGCATTTTTTTGCGTTATCACAAATATTTTTTGTACTTTTGCCTACAAATAGTAAATAATTAAATAAAAAGACATTATATGCTTACACTTAAACTCATCAGTGAAGAAACTGAACGTGTAGTTAAAGGTCTTGAAAAGAAGCATTTTCCAAATGCTCGTGAGGCCGTAGAGAAAGTTTTGGAGTACGACAAGATTCGTCGTGAAGCTCAGCAGAAGCTGGATAACAACAAGCAGCAGGCTAACCAGTTTGCCAAGCAGATTGGTGCCCTTATGAAGGAAGGTAAGAAAGAGGAAGCTGAGAGCGCAAAGGCTCAGGTAGCTATGCTCAAGGCTGACGCTAAGGCTCTGGAAGAGATCATGGAGAAAGCACAGAACGATATGACCAATCAGCTGCTCGAAATCCCTAACATCCCTTGTGAACTGGTTCCTGAGGGTAAGGATGCGGCTGACAACGTGGTCGTAAAAGAAGGTGGCGAAAAGCCAAACCTCGGTGAGGATGCACTCTGCCACTGGGATCTCCTGAAGAAGTACAACCTCGTGGATTTCGACCTCGGTGTGAAGATTACCGGTGCCGGTTTCCCTGTATATATCGGCAAGATGGCTCGCTTCCAGCGTGCGCTTGAGGCATTCTTCCTCGATGAGGCTCGTAAGAGCGGATATCTTGAGATTCAGCCTCCTTATGTAGTAAACGAGGATTCTGGTCGTGGCACAGGTCAGTTGCCAGACAAGGAGGGTCAGATGTATCACGCGAATCTCGACAACCTCTTCCTCATCCCTACTGCTGAGGTTCCTGTAACCAACATCTTCCGTGATGTGATTCTTGACGAGAAGGATCTCCCTATCAAGCGCTGTGCTTACTCTGCCTGCTTCCGTCGTGAGGCTGGTAGCTACGGTAAGGATGTTCGCGGCTTGAACCGCTTGCACCAGTTTGACAAGGTAGAGATTGTACGCATCGATAAGCCAGGTCACTCTTACGAGAGTCTGAACGAGATGCTCGACCACGTAGAGGGGCTGCTGAAGAAACTGGAGTTGCCATACCACATTCTCCGTCTCTGCGGTGGTGATATGAGCTTCACCTCTTCTATCTGCTACGACTTCGAGACCTGGAGTGCAGCTCAGGGTCGCTGGTTGGAGGTTTCATCAGTATCTAACTTCGAGAGCTATCAGGCAAACCGTCTCCACTGCCGCTATCGCCATGCAGAGGACAAGAAGATTGAACTTTGCCACACCTTGAACGGTTCTGCTCTCGCCTTGCCACGTATCGTAGCAACCATCCTGGAGAACAACCAGACACCAGAGGGTATCCGCGTGCCTAAGGTATTGGTTCCTTACTGCGGATTCGAGATGCTTGATGACAAAAATTTCGATTAATTTGAAGTATCGGTAAGACTTTCAGTTTTTCTCGATTATACAAAACATTCGAAAAACAAAAATAACATATATTGTACGAGGATAACTTCGACTGCCACAAAGGTAGCCGATGTTATCCTTTTGCATTTTTATGTACCATGAAGCAAACTCTAAACAGCGAACCAGAAATATTAATATATCAGCATTAAGAAATTTAATAGCCCATGAACAAGATTATCAAGAAAGAACAATACTCAGAGAAAGTATTCCGCTTCGATGTAGAAGCACCGCTTATAGCCAAGAGCCGAAAGGCAGGTAACTTTGTTATCATCCGTGTAGACAACAACAGCGAGCGTATGCCGCTGACCATCGCTGATGCTGACATTGAGAAAGGAACCATCACACTGGTTGTGCAGAAGGTAGGTCTTTCATCTACCAAACTCTGTGCCCTAAATGAAGGTGATGAAATTCACGATGTGGTGGGACCACTTGGAAATCCTACACATATCGAGAACTTCGGAACAGTCATTTGTGCCGGAGGTGGTGTAGGCGTAGCTCCTATGCTCCCTATCATCAAGGCACTGAAAGCCGCAGGAAACAGAGTCCTTTCCGTAATTGCGGGTAGGAACAAAGACCTCGTGATTATGGAAGATGAAGTGCGTGCATCTAGCGATGAGCTCATCATCATGACCGATGACGGAAGCTACGGCGAGAAGGGTGTTGTAACCGTAGGAATCGAGAAGTTTATCAATCAGGAGCATATCGATAAGGTTTTCGCCATCGGTCCTCCTATCATGATGAAGTTCTGCTGTCTCCTGACCCAGAAATATAATCTTTCCACAGACGTTTCGCTCAATACCATCATGGTGGATGGAACCGGTATGTGCGGTGCCTGCCGCCTGACCATCGGCGGAAAGACCAAGTTTGTCTGCATCGACGGTCCTGAGTTTGACGGCGCCCAGGTAGATTGGGACGAGATGTTCAAGCGCATGGGAACCTTCAAGGACGTAGAGCGCGAGGAGATGGAACACTTCGAGGAACATCTGGCTACCATAGATGCCGAAAAGAACAAGGAGACCACAGACATAACAATGGACGTAGAGCCAACAGATGCATCCATCGAAGAGCTGACAGACCGCAACGCCGAGTGGCGAAAGGAATTGCGTGCTTCCATGAAAGCCAAGGAACGTACGGCTATCGAGCGTGTGAAGATGCCGGAACTCGACCCAGTATATCGTGCAACTACCCGTACGGAAGAGGTGAACATCGGTCTGACCAAGGAGATGGCATTGACCGAGGCAAAGCGCTGCCTCGACTGTCCTAAGCCTACCTGTATGGAAGGCTGTCCGGTAAGCATCAACATTCCTTCATTCATCAAGAATATTGAGCGCGGTCAGTTCCTGGCTGCTGCAAAGGTTCTGAAGAACACCTCTGCCCTACCTGCTGTCTGCGGACGTGTCTGCCCACAGGAGAAACAGTGTGAAAGCAAGTGTGTGCATCTCAAGATGAACGAGCCGGCAGTGGCTATCGGATATCTGGAGCGTTTTGCAGCCGACTATGAACGTCAGAGTGGCAACATTTCAGTTCCTCAATGCGATGAAGCCAACGGAATCAAAGTTGCCGTTATCGGTTCAGGTCCTTCCGGTCTGAGCTTTGCTGGCGATATGGCAAAGAAGGGATTCGAAGTCACCGTATTCGAGGCTCTGCACGAGATAGGTGGTGTATTGAAATATGGTATCCCAGAGTTCCGATTGCCTAATGCCATCGTAGACGTAGAGATTGAGAATCTTCAGAAGATGGGCGTGAAATTCATCACCGACTGCATCGTAGGCAAGACCATCTCTGTAAAAGACCTGGAAAAACAGGGATTTAAGGGCATCTTTGTGGGTTCGGGAGCAGGTTTGCCTAACTTCATGAATATCCCTGGTGAGAATGCCTTGAACATCATGTCTTCTAACGAGTATCTTACCCGTGTAAACCTGATGGATGCCGCCAATCCTCATACCGATACCCCTATCAACCTGGGTAAGAAGGTAGTTGTTGTGGGCGGAGGAAACACTGCGATGGACAGTTGCCGTACAGCCAAGCGTCTGGGAGCCGAGGTAACATTGGTTTATCGCCGTTCTGAAGCAGAGATGCCTGCCCGTCTTGAGGAAGTCAAGCATGCCAAGGAAGAAGGCATCAACTTCATGACTCTCCATAATCCTAAGGAGTATGAAGCTGACGAGAAGGGCGCTGTGAAGTCTGTTGTCCTCGACGTCATGCAGCTGGGAGAACCTGATGCCAGCGGTCGCCGTCGTCCGGAAGCTACAGGCGAGACCGTGACATTGGAATGCGACCAGGTGATTGTTGCAGTGGGTGTAAGTCCTAACCCTCTTGTTCCTCAGAGTATTGAAGGATTGGAGCTAGGCAGAAAGAATACTATCGCCGTAAACGAGCAGATGCAGAGTTCCATCAAAGAAATCTACGCTGGTGGTGATATCGTCCGTGGTGGTGCTACAGTAATTCTTGCCATGGGTGACGGTAGAAAGGCTGCACTGAATATGAGTGAAAGACTCTTGAAATGATAAACAAGCAAAAGATAGCGTGTTATAAGTCTAGATAAAAGTTGGCGCATAACAGTTGACTACCGCATGCACATCAGTTGGTGTGCGAGCGCACAACAGCTGATATGCGAGCGCACAACAGCTGTTGTGCGGCCAGAGATACTAACTTTCTCACAAACATTGACTATCTTTTCCGAAAACATATCTATAAGATATAAAAGAAAAAGAGGGTGCATCATGAACTTATGACACACCCTCTTTTCTATTTATGTTTTAAAGATTGAATCTCAAACCAAACTGAAAATTGAAGTTCAGTTTCTTATCCTTGAAAGTGTTTTCAATCTCGCTGCCATTGTCAATGTAATATTTAGCACCCGGCTCAATATACAAGCCTACATTTGGCGTGATATCATATTGTGCTCCGAGCGAAGCCTTTCCTGAGAACTGCACTCTATCACGTTTGGCATTCTCTTTCTTTACTCCCTCCTCTTCCGTATCATTCTTCACATTCAAGTCAGCTTCAGCACCAGCCATCACATAAGCATGGAATCCTCCACTCTTCCATAACTCATAGTTCAAACCTACCGGAATGCCCACATAGTGAAGCACCTGATGGACATTATAATTGTTATGAGGTGCATACGGATAAAAGTCGGAGGAGGTACGGGTATACACGAAACCCGAACTCAACGACAGACGTGGAGCAATACCAAATGCCACCTGCAATCCTACAGAGACAGGAGCATGATGCTTGGCTTCGCCTTTATGGGTTTTCTGAACCACCTTATAGGATGCCATCAGATAATCGATATCATTCACACCTCCTACTGTTGGATCAGGAACAACACCCGGCATAGGGTCTGCCAAAACACCAGAACTCGCATAGGAATCATCAGAAGTAGACAATCCCAAGTTCGGACTCAGATTTTCTGCATAGAGCTTCATTGACCAGCCAACAGTCTCTTCATGATGAGAGAATTGATAAGCATCAGCCACTACGGCATTCGCAAAGAGGTTATCAATAGACTTTGCCTTTTGAGTCTGCCGGGCCGGAGAATCCTGCTGAAGAGTTGATTCAGTTTTCTCTTCTGCAGATGAGACTGGCTGAGAATCAACAGATGCCACCATCAATTCATTCTCCGAAGCTGGCATCACTTCATTCTCGGAAGCAGAAGCCAAAAGAACCGTTTGATCAGCCAAAAGCTGTCTTCCAGCATTTTTACCTTCTACTGTTTGCTTTGGATTCCTTTTCATCCCCAACCCTACATTGTCATCTCTGGAATCAAGCGTATTCCCAGCTCCATTTTCCAATGTCTTACCCATAGGATGCAAATGCTCTGCAACCGCAGATGCAGATGGTTTATCTGTTACCATTGCCAACTGCGAACTGGCAAGTTTGTCTTCCTCCTGATGGAAGTAGACATAACTACCTCCTACTCCCAACAAAGCCACAGCCGCCGCAGCAGCAGACCAACGTTTCCAAGTGTTTATATGGATTATTTTACCATGTTTAGATACCTCTTGATGTCCCGTCTTCTGAGCAAGCGATTGTTCAATACCCGCCCACAAGTCGCGGCTGACAGGCTCTTGATAGTCTGCCAACTGATCTCGAAGTTTGTTTGTCCAATCATTATTACTCATATTCTTTCTCGTTTAATTTACTCAGATAATCATTAATTTTTCTTGCCAAGAGTTTCTTGGCTCTCAGATACTGCGATGCCGAACTACTTTCCTTAATGCCTAACCGCAGGGCTATCTCCTTATGACTCAACTGTTCGAAGACATACATATTAAGTACTAATCTATAGCCATCAGGCAGTTCTCCTATCATTTTAGTCAGCTCAGCAGGTGGTATCTTTTCTACAGGCGGTTCCTCTTCCAAAGGCTCATCCGGAAATTCTTCCACCAGCGTAAGTTTACTTTTCTGCCGAACACAAGTAATCGCCTCATTTGCAACAATACGAAGCAACCACCCCTTCAGTGATCCTTCACCTCTATACTGAAAATTCGGAATCGCAGCAAAAACCTTGATGAAGCTGTCCTGGACAACATCCTCGGCATCTTCGCGCAAAGGGGCATACCTCAGCGCAACCGCCATGGCATGCCCTACATACCGTTCGTACAACCGATGCATAGCATCCCGGCTGCCACGAAAAATATCGTCCAAAAGCTCCTTCTCAGATTCCAATTTTATTTTCTCTTTTTTAAATCAAACGAAAGATATGAAAATCCTTGCATCAAATCATGAACTTTTTTTGAAAAACTTATCAAACGACATCAAAAACCATTCCCTCCTGAGAGAGTATAGAGTGTTCAAACACCGCCTTAGCCTCTTGCAGCAAGACCTGTTCGTCATTATATCTCGCACTATAATGTCCCAGAAGCAAGGTACCCACACCCGCTCCTGCTGCTATGGTAGCAGCCTGGCGCGCCGTACTATGATAATATATCTTGGCACGATCTTCCTGATCCGATGTATAGGTACTCTCATGATATAACACAGTAACGCCTTTCACCTTCTCTTTCAAACCAGGCACAAAACGAGTATCACTGCAGTAAGCATAACTACGAGGCGAATCAGCAGGCTGAACGAGTCGGGCATTCGGGATAACATCACCATCCTCATTCGTCCAATCAGCACCATTCTTGATATTGTTGATCTGACTGACAGGAATGCCATAATAGTCTATCATATCACGACGGATATGTGGCAAGGTAGGTTTCTCACGGAAGATGAATCCACAACAAGGCACACGATGCTGCAAAGGTACAGTTTCAACGGTAAGAGAGTGGTCCTCATATATGACCTGCTGCTTCTCTGTATCAACGGGAATCATTTCCATCTCATACTCCATCGTCTGCATGAAGAATTCAACCTGCTGCCTGAAGAGAGGTTCATAATCCTTGGGAGCATAAATTCTCAACTTGGAAGTACGTCCGAGCATTCCAAGCGTAGACAACAATCCCATCAAACCGAAACAGTGGTCGCCATGCATATGACTGATAAAGATGGCATTCAGTTTGGAGAAATGGATGTGAGAGCGACGGAACTGCATCTGCGCTCCTTCACCGCAATCCACCATGAAGCACTTGCCTCTCATCTCTATGAGTTGAGAGGAAGCGTTATGTTTGAGGGTAGGCAGCGCACTGCCACAACCCAGAATATGTATCTTAAAAGGTTCCATTAGCAAAATTATTCATCTTACACCGTTCCTGATTCACCAGGCAACTATTCCTGACGCTTAAAGACGAAGATACCCTGATGATTCTCCAACAGCAAACTGTCAGGACCCAAATTATCGATATCAAAGGTGTCCTTATTCAAAAGCAGCTTACCATTCAGGATTTTCCAGGAAGTCCAAGGGTTGGTTTCAGCCTTGACATTATTCTTCACCACGCCACCTTCCAGAAGGTCGAAATTCTTATCCAGAGAAATCCACTTACCCAACAAAGAAGTAAGATTGATAATCTTCCTGGCTACCATCTCCCCATCCTTTGCCTTATAAGCCAAAAGGGCAATACGGTCGCCAGCCATCAATCCTCCCTGAACAATAGAAGGGTCAGCGTCATCAATAAAGACAGAAAGCGTATCACCCTCATCAGAACACAGTTCCAGACTGTGCATGGATGTACCTTCTCCGCACACACCATATATCGTAGAATCATTCATCTCCTCTACTTCAACAGAGTCATTGGTACTGATAACAGAAGTCTCCTTCTTTTCCTTACAGCTATTGGCAGCAAACATGACTACCAAAGCTATCGCTATATACACTAACTTTTTCATAACTTTCCTAAGTTAAATATTAATATTGCTCAACATGACTGTTGATTTCCCAGCTTATCTACGTTTACTCACTCTTGCGCTCTTCCTGCTTGGCTTCATTCCAGAGTTGATCCATTTCTTCCAGGCTCATATCCTTCAGATTTCTGCCCTGCTTAAAGGAATGATCTTCCACATAATTGAAGCGACGGATAAACTTCTGGTTCGTCTTTTCGAGGGCATTGTCAGGATTGAGTTTGTAGAGACGGGCAGCATTGATGACAGAGAAGAGGAAATCTCCCAATTCCTGGGTAGACTTTTCCTTGTCTTCCCTAGCCAATTCCACCTTGAGTTCCTCCAGTTCTTCCTGCACCTTATCCCATACATCCTCCTTTTCCTTCCAGTCAAAGCCCACATTGCGAGCCTTGTCCTGAATGCGATAAGCCTTGATAAGCGAAGGAAGAGAATTAGGTACTCCACTCAGGACTCTTTCATTGCCATCCTTCTCCTGCTGCTTGATCTGCTCCCAAGTCTTTTCCACGGAAGCCGCAGTCTTGGGTTTGCCAGCCTTCAATGCCTGAGCATCAGACTCCTTATACACAACCTGTCCGGCTTCATTGATATACATATCAGGATTAGAGACCGTCCATTCCCCCTCTTCATTCCAATTGATGAACGGATGGCGGAACATAAGTTTATCAGCTTCCTGGTTGCAGACATCACAAATATCAAACTTGCCATCTTCACGACCAATAATGCTATAAAACATCACATGTTCCAAGACGTCACCCAATTCTTTCTTTATATCCTTATAATCACGCTTCATGAGGGCATCACAAAGTTCGAAAGTCTCCTCGATGGTGTTAGGTCGAAGACTTTCAAACGTCTGTTTTCTGTCCCAAGGACATTGAACACGAAGTCGGTCCTGAACATCCAGCAATCTGCTGAATGCAGCTAGTTTTTCTTCTTTTGTATGCACTTTTATAGAGTTAAAATTAAATATTCATTATAAAATCATCGATAATCGAATTATTTTTGTGCAAAGATAGGCAAAAAATTTGGCAGAAACAAATTTTTTAATTATCTTTGCACTCGAAAGATAACTTTTCGAGCGATGTTTCAATTCTTGAAACGTCAAAATCACTCAGAAACAATATTCACATATACAATATATAATAATGTATAGCAAGGAAGAATTATCAGCAAATAGTGTCGTTCAGTTAAAGGACATTGCTAAGCAAATTGGAGTCAAGATTAAATCTGGCGACAATAAGGAAACGATTATCAATACTATTTTCAATGCTCAGACAGAGGATTCTACTCTGGCTGTAACAAAACGCAAGCGTACCCGTATCGTCTCCAGCAAAGAGGATAGAGTATATAGCGTAAATGGTATCGATGGAGAAAACTTTGACGTACAAAAGCATCAAGTAACAGGTCCAACAGAGAACAATGCGAAGGAAGAAGTCCTCCTGGAGGAAGAGACAAAAGACCCATTGGCAGCATTCCCAAAACACCGTGGGCGCAAGAGCAAAGCAGAGCTTGAAGCCATAGCTGCTGCCAAGGCTGCTGCCATCAAAGCACAGCAGGAAAAACAGGATGCGCAACAAGGAACTCCAGTAGAGGCAAACCTTAACTTTTCAGAGCAGAATGTTCCTGAGACATTAACCACAGAGCAGTCTGATTCTACAGGAGCTAGCCAGAACGATTCGACCACATCAGGAGAAAACCACTTCCAGCAAAATGATTCCTTCATACCGGAAGAACAATTTGCACAGAATGAGGCAAACAAGGACAATCAAGGAAACGACAAAGAGGAACTGATTGCAAAATTGCAAGCCAAAATGGAAGCACACAACAACAAGAATACGGATACCGACAATGATGCCGATTCTGCTGAAGAGAATCAGGAAGCATACAAGCCAGAAGCAGCAGCCAACAATGCAAACGGTATATGGGAAGGAGATCCTGGTGATGGTACTGACTTCATCACCGTTGTAGACATTCCTATCGAAGACCAGACTGCCATTCCTTTGGTAGACATCTTCGACAGACCAATCAATACAGCAAATCCTGCGGCAGCACAGGAAACACCTAACGTAGAAGTGATTCCTGAGCCAGCCTATGATTTCTCTGGCATCGTCACATCATGCGGAGTGCTTGAAGTGATGCCGGATGGATATGGATTCCTGCGCAGCAGCGACTACAATTACCTTTCTTCACCAGACGATGTCTATGTATCTGCCAATCAGATCAAGCGATATGGTCTTAAGACGGGTGACGTTGTATTCTGCCAGGTTCGTCCACCACACGAGGGTGAAAAATACTTCCCACTCACAAACATTGAAAAGATCAACGGTCGTGAACCATCAGAAGTAAGAGACCGTGTACCATTTGAACATCTTACTCCTCTCTTCCCAGACGAGAAGTTCAATCTTTGCGGAGACCGCAAGACCACAAACCTGAGCACACGAATCGTAGACCTGTTCTCTCCTATCGGTAAGGGACAGCGTGCCCTTATTGTGGCTCAGCCTAAGACCGGTAAGACCATCCTCATGAAGGATATCGCCAATGCAATAGCAGCCAATCATCCAGAAGCCTATCTGATGATGTTGCTCATTGATGAGCGTCCTGAGGAGGTTACCGACATGGCCCGCACTGTCAATGCAGAGGTGATTGCCTCTACATTCGATGAACCTGCTGAGCGCCATGTGAAGATTGCAGGTATCGTTCTGGAAAAGGCAAAGAGAATGGTAGAGTGCGGACATGATGTAGTCATCTTCCTGGATTCCATCACCCGTCTGGCTCGTGCTTACAATACTGTGGCTCCAGCATCCGGTAAGGTTTTGACCGGTGGTGTTGATGCCAATGCTTTGCAGAAGCCTAAGCGCTTCTTTGGTGCTGCACGTAACATCGAAGGCGGTGGCTCTCTCACCATCATCGCAACAGCCTTGATTGATACAGGTAGCAAGATGGACGAAGTAATCTTCGAGGAATTCAAGGGTACAGGTAACATGGAATTGCAGCTTGACCGCTCACTCAGTAACAAGCGTATCTTCCCTGCTGTCAACCTCGTGGCTTCATCTACACGTCGTGATGATCTCCTGCAAGACAGAACCACACTCGACCGTATGTGGATTCTCCGCAAGTACATCTCTGACATGAACCCTATTGAGGCAATGAATACCATCCACCAGTCAATGCAGAACACTCGCAACAATGACGAGTTCCTGCTGTCGATGAATTCATAAAAAAGTCTCAGCATAGTCTCATTGACTCAAATCAAGAAATGCATGTTACATACACATTTCATGCAGAAATATTCGTTATTCCGATAAAAAAGTGTTAACTTTGCACTCGTATTAAGGAATAACGAATAATAAAATTTAAAAGATTAGAAAAAATTATGATGACTATGTTTACTTTAGCGTTAGCAGCAGTAATGTTCTCAGGAATGGTTGTATGTATGGGTATGTTCTTGAAGCATGTTATACATTCTATACCAGAGGTAGTTGATATCAACCATAGAGTATGTCTCTGTAAGTAAAGTAGACTCAAAATATTTCAGAGAGAGAGATTTTAAAAAAGAAAGGGCGGGTTCCGAATATGGAATCTGCCCTTCTTGCTTTATTGTATTACCAATCAATCTTATTTACCGCTTTCCGGTACCAGGAACTTGTCACCAGACTGCTTAACCAATTCCTTGGCATACTTCTCAGGATAGCCTGGACGAGCTGGACGAGCACCCAAACCATACTGGGTCTTCTCGAAAGTACCGTTCTTGTCGGTTGGCTTGATAATCATATCATTATACTTCACCACCATGAACTCGAAAAGCTGGTTCCAGCAAGCCAACATCTGCTGAGCCTTCTCTACACTGTAGTCGTTGAGATACTTCACAGCAGCCTGTGGGTTCTGGGCATAAAGCTCCTGAGCCTTCTTCTCAACACCTGCCTGAGCAGCGAAATAGCTGCTGTCCAAGCTATCACGAACCTCCTTCAAGGTTGGGAACATCAGGCTGTAACGAGGATAAACCATATTGCTGGTCATATTGCATACCCAGTAAGCATTCTTCTTGCTGAAATGCAAGGCATCAGCACCAGGAGTATTGTAGCACTCAGGACGCTCGGTCATAGAGCAATATACAGGAGTGAATGCAGCCATGTTGGCATCATCATTGGCAAACCAGAACACGCCACCAATCTCTCTTGGCAACCATGAACGCATCTGACTTACGAATACGAAACCACTCTGCTGGGTGCTGACAGGACGCTCGTTGAAATACTGCTTGCCATCCACCTTGTACATCAATGGTGTAGGACGATATGGCATCTCCCAGATACCGCCACCGATATCAGAACCGTCGGCTACAGAAAGAGGAGTACCCTCGTAATGATCGCGCATCACATTCTCTACATCCTGAACGCTCACCTTCTTGTTAGGAACCACCCAGAGAGGCATATCCTGCGCATCAGGATTCTTGCCGAGTGCCCAATCCAAATATGGAGTCATGTCATAGAAGTGGTTGAGCATAGACCATGCACGGGCATCGCAGAAACGACGGCCAGAGAAATCAGGCTTGGCATAAGCCATCTTCCAAGAGAAATCTGCATCCTTGCCCTGGAACCAGCCCTTGCTCCGAGCAAAAGAAACCACGTCCTTGGCATACATCACGTTCTTCTTGTCCTTCATGTTGAACTTGCCGATGCGGCTCTGGTTGGCATGAGCACAGACTGCATCATCCGGAATACGGAGGGCTACCCATACAGCACCCTTGGAACCGGCACCTTTACCCATCATCTCCATGATCCAAGCCTCGTTAGGATCGCAGATGGTGAAGGTTTCACCTTCTGAATTATAACCGTACGTATTGGCGAGGGTGGTCATCACCTTGATAGCCTCGCGGGCTGTCTTACTGCGCTGCAAGGCTACATAGATAAGTGAACCATAGTCCATGATACCGGTAGAATCCACCATCTCCTCACGACCGCCATAGGTAGTCTCGCCGATGGTAACCTGCCATTCGTTGATATTGCCGATAACGCTATAGGTCTGGGCTGCCTCAGGAATCTCACCATGATACTTGTTGGTATCCCAGTCATAAATCTTGCGCATCTCGCCCTTGGCGTGCTTAGCCGCAGGATAATGGCAGAGGTTCTGGAACATACCGTAGTCATCGGCACTATAAGAACACATCACGGAACCATCCACAGATGCCTTCTTGCCCACAATGAAGTTGCTGCAAGCCTCTGCCTCAGAGACGCAGCCCATCATAGCTACAGCCATCATGGCTGAAGCAAAAATCTTATTCATAAAATATACCTTTATTTACTGAACTTTCGCATATCAGGAAGTTAAAGGAGTTAAGGAGTTAAGACGTATGTCTTGCTGCTTAAAAAATTACACCAAAAAGACTGTTGTCTTAACTCCTCAGCGACCGTAGGGAGCGATAACTCCTTCAACTTCTGAGCTTGCGAAACTTGAATTTATTCATATTAATCACAAGCCTTGAAGCTCATATCCAAGCCCTTTACACTATGTGTCAAGGCACCAACAGAGATGAAATCAACACCCTGCTCTGCATAGTCACGGATAGTATCGTAGGTGATACCGCCAGATGACTCTGTCTCATACTTGCCAGCAATGATATCTACAGCCTTCTTGGTATCAGGCACAGAGAAGTTGTCGAGCATGATACGGTTGACACCACCGTGCTTCAATACCTGGTCGAGCTCATCGAAGCTGCGAACCTCGATTTCAATCTTCAGGTCGAGACCCTTCTCCTTGAGATAAGCATGGCAACGGTCGATAGCGTTGTCGATACCGCCAGCGAAGTCGATATGGTTGTCCTTGAGAAGAATCATATCGAAGAGACCGATACGATGGTTCATACCACCGCCAATCTTCACAGCCTGCTTCTCCAACATACGGAGACCTGGAGTGGTCTTACGGGTGTCGAGGATGTGAGTCTTGGTACCTTCGAGGCGCTTAACATACTTAGCGGTCATGGTAGCAATACCACTCATACGCTGCATGATGTTGAGCATGAGACGCTCAGTCTGAAGCAGAGAACGGGTCTTTCCTTCAACAATCATGGCGATATCACCCTTCTTGACATGGGTACCGTCCTGCAGCAACACCTCCACCTTCATGGTAGGGTCAAAGCGGGCAAATACTTTCTTTGCCAATTCAACACCAGCCAAAACGCCATCTTCCTTGATGAGCAAATGACTCTTACCCATGGCGTCCTCTGGGATACAACACAAGGTTGTGTGGTCGCCGTCACCGATATCCTCAGCAAATGCCAAGTCTATCAACTTGTCTTCTAATTGATCTACGCTTAACATATTATAAATGTTTATTGTTTAATGTTTCATGTTTACTTTTTTGGGGGAGATTTCTTAATTATCAATTCTCTTCCCCTTCCAATAGGCACGTCGGATACCTTCCTCGTCTATGATGATTCGAATTTCACCGCCTAGCCATTCCGTCATCGGCAGTTCATCCCGAAATTCATAATAGTTGACTACCCTGCTATCTTCCAGTTCAACAACGGCCTGAAGAAGCTGGGTACCATCAGGAAGGCTAACGACATGCGCTCCACATCTTCTTGTTTCCATCAGCCTACTCTACCTTCATTTCTACCGGTCGCAGCTGTTTCCCATTTGGAGAAGGAAGCGGCTGGTTGAGTATCGGTCTTGCTGCATGATCGATAGGAATAGGCTTCAGAGAATCTACCTTGGTACTGTCTTTAGAAGCAGAGTCCTTCGCCTTATCTTCCTTCTTGGCATGCATTCTGATGAGTCGGATATGCTCAAGGAACATCAGCTTGAGAGTAGATTCGGAAGTTTCATTCGTTGCGAAACCACCAGCACTCAGCATAAAGTATCCCTTTACCTGCTTGATTCCAAGATTCTCATTATCCTTAATCTGCATAGAATAATGCTGGGAGCCGGAGATATGGATGATAGACTGAGCAACACTATCATTGGTGAATTCAACAGCCAACAAGGCGATACCATCACGAATACCATCCTGATAGATGAACTGGGAATCGAAATCCAGCATCAAGCAGTCGCCCTTGTGGTAGGCGGTATCAGCTTCCATCTTAAAGCTGAAGACATTATATGGCTGAATAGTACTGAAGACCATAGAACGGGCATAACTCCAGATATTAGCCGTATCACCAGTAGCTGACAAGGTGTTGAAATCTGCACCAGCATGGCTACTTCCACCAAGCGCTTCAGTCTCATTACCCAGACGGTCAGCCAAGTCTTTATAGACATCCTTCAACAGTTCCGTATGTCGCATGTAATAAACCATAGAGCTGTCAAACTCAGCTGACGTAACATCATGCTTCTTCAGAACCGCCTCACGATAGGTCAGACTCTCTCCCTTGTCGCCACCATCCTTGGTATGCGCCATGGACAGCGCCAAATGATAATCGTAAAGAATATCTGTCATCTGACCCTTAGAAAGCACGTCACCAGGAAGCGACGGCTTACATGAAGCCATCATCTCCATCAGACATACGATACCAACCAGGAAACACAGATAGATGAATGATTTTTTCATAAGACTAATCCTCCTTGTTTTGAGCACTATACTCTTTAGCAACCTCTACATGATTCTTTTCTTCAGCAGTCATGTCCTGTTCTTTATCAGCAGACTTAGCTTTCTTCTTTCCATCACCCAGACTTTCCAGTTCCTTACGGCAGAAAAGAAGCATAGAGATAATACCGACAGAGACACAGGCATCAGCCAGATTGAAAACAGGATCAAAAAAGACACCATGCTGACCTCCGAGGAAAGGCACCCATTCAGGCCAGGTATAGCTAAAGAATGGGAAGCGGAACATATCTACAACCTTACCCATCAGGAAAGGAGCATAACCCTCGCCAAAAGGTACCTGATAAGATACATAATAAGGCGAAGCTGCTGTAAAGATGAGACCGTAGAACATGGAGTCGATGATATTACCGATGGCTCCGGTTGTGACCAGAGCTACCAGGATGATATACAGCTTCCGATGCTTTCCCGACTTGATGATGTGGCACAAATACCACAACAGAACACAGATGGCGGTGAGGCGCAGCATACTCAGCCAGAACTTGCCGATAAACGTCATGCCCCAGGCCATACCATTGTTCTCTATGAACTCTATAAAAAACCAATCTGTAACACGAACAGACTCGCCAAGGCAAAAATGGGTCTTGATGTACAACTTGATAATCTGATCGATAACCAAAAGTACAACCATCATTGCGGTGACGAGCCAGCCGATATGTAATTTACTATTTTTCTCCATTTATTAATGTTTTCTTGCTTCCTTGGAAGCTACACTCAATGTGGCATGAGGTACAGCACGCAATCGCTCCTTAGGAATCAGCTCACCTGTCTCGCGGTCGATACCGTAGGTCTTGTTCTCGATGCGAATCAACGCAGCCTCCAATCCCTTGATAAACTTCTGCTGGCGCTGAGCCATCTGGATGATTTCCTCCTTGCTCTGTGCCTCGCTTCCCTCCTCCAGGGCCTTGTAGGTTGGTGATGTATCTACCACATCATTACTATCAGAGTGATTAAGCTGAGCCATACAGTCTCTGTAGGTCTGCTTTGCCACCTTTAATTTCTCTTCAATGATAGCGCGGAACTCAGCGAGATCCTCATCGCTATAACGTGCTTTTTCGTTAGCCATAGATGTTCTTTTGTTAAAAGTTATTATTAATGTTGTCTAGCTATTAAGGTATTAGAAGTTAGAAGTAAGCAGTTTTGGTAAAACTCCGAACTCCCAACTTCTAACTCCTAGCTTATTTAATTCTTCTCTACAAGAATGTTCAACTTAAAGTCATCAAACTCGGTCTCAACACCTGCGTTGTCACCGATTTCGATGCTGTCTGCCAATACCTGCCCCTTGATGTAGTCGCCGAATGCCTCGATAGCTGCATTGGTCTCCTCGTTAGGAGCCACAGTTACGTTGACGCGGTCGGTAATCTCCAGTCCGGTCTCCTTGCGGAGGTTCTGGATACGGTTGATCAGCTCACGAGCCATACCCTCTTTCTTCAATTCTGGGGTCAACTCTACCTCAAGTGCAACGGTCAGATTGCCCTCGTTAGAAACGAGCCATCCTGGGATATCCTCAGAGATAATCTCCACGTCGGCTACCTCTACCACGGCTTCCTGTCCGTCGATATTCAATGTGATGTTGCCTGCCTTCTCGAAGGCTGCAATCTGGTCCTGATCGAGTGCTGACATCTGGGCTGCAACACCCTTCATCAGCTTGCCGAATTTCTTTCCCATCACTCTGAAGTTACACTTCACCTTCTTAACGAGAATGCCCTGACCCTCAATGAAGTTAACCTCCTTCACGTTCACCTCGTTCTTCAACAGTCCGGCTACTGCCTCGATGTGTGCCTTCTGCACATCATCTACGGCAGGAATCATGATCTGCTGCAGTGGCTGACGCACCTTGATATTCACCTTGCGGCGCAATGCCAATACCATAGAAGTAATCTTCTGGGCGATGGCCATACGCTCCTCCAGGTCGGCATCGATAGTAGCTTCATCAGCTACTGGGAACTTATCCAGGTGTACGCTCTCCAACTCGCCGCCCAAGTCGTGATACAACTCGTCTGCATAGAATGGAGCGAATGGAGCCAAGAGCTTAGCCACTGTCATCAAGCAGCTATAGAGAGTCTGGTAAGCGCTCAACTTGTCCTCGCTCATCTCCTTACCCCAGAAACGTTTACGGTTCAGACGAACGTACCAGTTAGAGAGGTCATCGTTTACGAATGCATCGATGAGACGACCAGCACGGGTTGGATCATAGCCAGCCAACTCTCTGTCAACGTCCTTGATGAGGGTATTGAGTGAAGAGAGAATCCAGCGGTCAATCTCTGGGCGCTTCTCGAATGGCACCTGAGCAGCCTCTGCATCGAAACCATCTACATTAGCGTAGAGGGCGAAGAAGCTGTAGGTATTATATAAGGTACCGAAGAACTTGCGACGGGTCTCATCTACACCGTTAGGGTCGAACTTCAGGTTGTCCCAAGGCTCGCTGTTGGTCATCATATAGAAACGAACAGGGTCGGCACCATACTTGTCAATCATCTCGAATGGGTTGGTCACGTTACCCACGTGCTTACTCATCTTGTTGCCCTTGGCATCGAGAACGAGACCAGAAGAGATTACGTTCTTGAAAGCTACGCTGTCGAATACCATGGTAGCGATGGCGTGCAGGGTGAAGAACCATCCACGGGTCTGATCCACGCCCTCGTTGATGAAGTCGGCTGGATAGAACTTAGGAGGAATAGCATATCCCTCGTAGGTGCTGTGGATGAGTGCATCGCGGTCTGCCTCTGTGCCACGGGCCATCTCTCCCTCGAATGGGTAGTGGAGCTGAGCATAAGGCATTGAACCTGAATCGAACCAAACGTCGATGAGGTCGCTCTCACGATACATTGGCTTGCCCTCCTCGTTTACCAATACGATCTTGTCAACGTATGGACGGTGGAGGTCAATCTTATCATAGTTCTCCTGACTGTAGTCGCCAGGAACGAAACCATTCTCCTTCAATGGGTTGCTCTGCATGATGCCTGCAGCCACAGACTTCTCGATTTCAGCATAGAGTTCCTCGAGGCTGCCGATGCACTTCTCGCCACGGTTCTCGTCACGCCAGATTGGCAATGGAGTACCCCAGAAGCGGGAACGTGAAAGGTTCCAGTCGTTCAGGTTTTCGAGCCAGTTGCCGAAACGGCCTGTACCGGTGCTCTCAGGCTGCCAGTTGATGGTCTTGTTGAGTTCTACCATGCGCTCCTTGCGGGCGGTATCCTTGATAAACCAGCTATCCAATGGGTAGTAGAGGATAGGCTTGTCGGTACGCCAGCAGTGAGGATAGTTGTGCACGTGCTTCTCGCTCTTGAAAGCCTTGCCCTCCTGCTTCAACTCGTAACAGAGTACGATGTTCAGGTCTTCTGCCTTATCAGAAGCCTTCTTGTCCCAAACACCATCCACATTAAACTGTGGGTCGTAGGCATTCTTCACGTAGTCGCCTGCATGATGAGCGTATGCCTCCTTGTTGACGCAAGCGTTCACGAAGTTGGCATCGAGGTCTTCGATGAGATAGAACTTACCCTGCAGGTCAACCATTGGGCGGGTCTCACCCTTCTTATTAATAAGGTAGAGGGCTGGGATGTTGGCATCCTTAGCCACCTTGGCATCATCGGCACCGAATGTAGGAGCGATGTGAACGATACCTGTACCGTCATCGGTAGTAACGTAGTCGCCGAGGATTACGCGGAAAGCCTCGCTGTCCATCTCAACGAACTTATCGCGACCATCCTCAGAAGCGAATACCTTCTCAGGATGAGCAGCTGCATATTCTGTTACGAAAGCTGGAGCAAAGGCATCTACCTTCTCGCATGGCTTCACCCATGGCAGGAGCTGCTCGTAGTGCATGCCTTCGAGGTCGGTACCCTTCATGTGGTCGATAATGCGCCATGGGCACTGCTTCTTCTCCTTGTCGAATGGAAGGAGATCGCCCTCCTTGCACTCCTGGTCTGCCTTCAGATAAGAACCTACCAGCGCCTCAGCCATCACGAGTGTCATAGGCTCGCCATTGTAGAGGTTGTAGGTCTCGATAGCTACATAGTCAATCTTAGGACCCACACAGAGAGCCACGTTTGATGGCAAGGTCCAAGGTGTAGTGGTCCATGCGATGAAGCATGGCTTGCCCCACTTGGTCCACTCAGCCTTAGGATCCTTGATGAGGAACTGGGCAGTGGTGGTGAGGTCCTTTACATCACGGTAGCAGCCAGGCTGGTTCAACTCGTGAGAGCTCAAACCAGTACCTGCACCTGGAGAGTATGGCTGAATGGTGTAACCCTTGTAGAGCAGACCCTTGTTGTAGAGCTGCTTGAGGAGCCACCAGAGTGTCTCGATATACTTGTTATCGTAGGTGATATAAGGATGGTCGAGATCTACGAAGTAACCCATCTTCTCGGTCAACTCGCGCCACTCAGCGGTGAACTTCATCACGTTCTCGCGGCACTTGTGGTTATAATCCTCGGTAGAGATATACTTCTCAGAAGCCTTGTTGTCGATATCCTTCTTGGTGATGCCGAGTTCCTTCTCGACACCGAGTTCAACAGGGAGTCCGTGGGTATCCCATCCCGCCTTGCGGTGAACCTGGAAACCCTTCATGGTCTTGTATCTGTTGAATGTATCCTTGATACTACGTGCCAACACGTGGTGAATACCCGGGTGGCCATTAGCTGATGGAGGTCCCTCGAAGAAGATAAACTGAGGGCAGCCTTCACGCTCGTCGATAGACTTGTGGAAGATATCGTTTTTCTCCCACGCTGCTAGTACGTCATTGTTTGTCTGAGTCAAATTCAGACCGTTGTGCTCGGCAAATTTCTTAGCCATATTATCAATTTAAATTTTATATTGTTTTTACTTTTGGGCGCAAAGTTACAAAAAAAATATGTTTTACCCGAATAAAGGGGTAATAAATTAATAATTTTTCTATTAAAAATCCCGATTTGAGCACCAAAATACTACCTGATGCTCAAATCGGGAATCAATATTCTGTTAAGGCTGGCAGGAAAAGCCATCAGCCCAAACGCTAAAATCCAAAACTGTCGAGAGTTGTAAATCAGTCCAGACTATGGAGCCATTTCTTACCCCATTTGGTAGAAAGCCAAATATTTATAGCAACTGCAATTAATGCAATAATGCCAAAAACCAAGGTCATACCTGTTGTAAAATCCAGCTGTTTCATAATTATTATTTTATTTTGATTATTCTAAACGCAGCGTAAGCTAACGCTATCGTTCCTATAATACCTCCGGCAAACATACCTAAAAGTCTTTCAGGATTACCAGTATCCGTAACCAAAGCCATACCACTTCCAAGTACAGTCGTACCAAAGCACATAGCTGCTAAGTTATAGAAGAACTTTCCTAGTTCCTCCCTACTTGTTCTTGCCCGTTGTTTATCTTCTCTTTGCGTCATAACTCTGATTTTTAAATCAATATTCAGTTTGACTTTGCAAACATAAGAAAATATCCGGCAAAGTGGGATGATCCTGCTCTTTATTTAACAGTTTTTACACGAACCCTACAGATTTTCCGCCTCCTGCAGCCAGATGGAGGATGCAGCATCGCTAGGCATGCGCCAATCGCCACGAGGACTGAGGCTTACGCTACCTACTTTCGGACCGTCTGGCAGACAGCTGCGCTTGAACTGCTGGTTGAAGAAACGGCGCACGAAGGTCTTCAGCCACTTCTTGATGGTCTCCTCATCATAGGAATCAGGATCGTTGTCGCTGATTTTCACGCGCTCCAGCTCGGTATCGATAAATGCCTTCTTTGCCAGCATGAAGATCTTGGCTGGACGGAAACCGAAGCGAAGGAAGTAGTAGAGGAAGAAATCATGCAACTCGTATGGTCCCACCAGGTCTTCGGTCTTCTGCTTGATATTACCGTTCTCATCTGCCGGAATCAGCTCAGGACTGATTGGTGTATCGATAATGTCGCGAAGGGTGATGCGGCTCTGCTCGTCTACCCCACTCTCGGCAACATGGTTTACGAGATAACGGATCAGGGTCTTTGGGATGCTGGCATTCACGCCATACATGCTCATGTGGTCGCCATTATAGGTAGCCCATCCCAAAGCCAGCTCAGAGAGGTCGCCGGTACCGATAACCATTCCTCCCATCTTATTTGCCAGGTCCATCAGGATCTGGGTACGTTCACGTGCCTGCGAATTTTCATAGGTTACATCATGCACGCTGGCATCATGACAGATGTCCTCGAAGTGCTGGGTTACCGCCTTGGCGATGCTGATTTCCTTGATGGTGATACCGAGGCTCTGCATCAGTGAGATGGCATTGTTGTAGGTTCTGTCCGTGGTTCCGAAACCAGGCATGGTGACACCCACGATACCCTTGCGGTTCATCTTCAGCTTATCAAATGCCTTCACACAGACGAGCAGTGCCAGCGTAGAATCCAGTCCGCCGCTGATACCCACCACTACGGTCTTGGCATGGGTATGGACGATGCGCTTGGCAAGTCCCATCAGCTGGATATTGAATATCTCCTCACAGGAGGCATTCATGTCGTTGCTGGTAGGAATAAAAGGATGCGGATTCACCTCACGCTCCAGCACGAATTCACGCTCATTCTCGGTAGGATCTGCATCGATGTTGCGGATATTGAACTGTCCTCCGAGAACAGAATATTTGATGTTGCGCTGGGCATTCACATAGGTTGAATTTGTACGACGTTCCGAGCGGAGTTTCTCTACATCTACCTGCGAGATAACCATCTGAGGATCAAGTGAGAAACGTTCACTTTGTGAAAGTAAAACTCCATTCTCATAAATCAGGGCATTTCCACCATATACAACATCCTGTGTACTTTCCCCGAAACCGCAGGAACTATACACGTATCCGGTCATCGTGCGGGCACTCTGCTGACTCAGAAGACTCTTCAGATAATTGTGCTTACCGATGAGTTCATCGCTGGCAGAGAGATTGAAGATAAGGTCAGCTCCAGCCAATGCCAACTTGTTGCTTGGAGGAGCAGGAGCCCATACATCCTCACAGATCTCCACGCCAAACTGCACGCCGTCGTAGGTCTGGAATATCTGCACATCCGGAGTCAGTTTCACCTTGTGTCCGGCATAGCGGATTTCGCTGTCTCTCAGGTCCTGAGCAGAAGCAAACCAGCGCTTCTCGTAGAACTCGCTGTAGTTAGGCAGATAGGTCTTAGGCACGACACCCAAGATCTGTCCGTGCTGGATGACGATACCGCAGTTGAGCAGCAGATCACCAGCCACAACCGGTGCACCGACGATGGAGATGATATCTAGCTTGCGTGTGAAATCAAGCAGCATCATCACCGCCTGCTCCGATGTTTCCAGCAGCATCTGCTGGCGGAAAAGGTCCTGACAGGAATAGCCCGTAATGGACAGTTCCGGGAAAGTAATGATCTCTACGCCCTTGCCTTCAGCCTGGGCTATCAGATCTTCTATCTGTTGAGCATTGAATACCACATCACCCACCTTGACAGATGGAATGGCACTCGCCACCTTGATAAATCCGTACTTCATATTACTTTGAACTTTGAGATTTGAACTTGGAACTTTGAACTTGGAACTTTGAACTTGGAACTGTATGATTACTTTGAGTGATATAACTTGCTGAGCATATCATAAGGTTCCAAGTTCAATGTTCAATGTTTACTTAATCGTTACCTGTGTGGCACCATAGCCGTATTCCTGGAAGGAAGCATCCTGGTAGCTGCAGCTCTTATAGCGATAGTTCAGCTCATGGATGAGAGCCTGGCGCAGTACGCCTTCGCCCTTTCCATGGATGAAGACAATCTTCTGTCCCTTCTTGTTCTTGTATTCATTCATCGTCTTCGTGAACACATCCATCTGATAATGAAGGATATCGGCCGAATTCATTCCAGCAGTTGTTTCAAGTACCTCGTCCGCATGAAGGTCTACTACGAGTGTGCCATCATCCTTCTTGCTCTTCTTCTTGCCGGTATTGGCAATCACCTTCTCGTCCTTGTACATCTGCTCCTTCAATCGTTTGGAGTCGATAACGAGCGGACGAGCCACCTCGTCATTCTCTACGATGGTGAAGAGATAGGCTGGAGTCTCGAAGAAATCATTCTCCTCGAAGAGATGAAGCTTGTAGAACTTCACTGGGTCCAGACGGAACTGTACGTCGGTAGCCGGCTTCAGGAGGAAAGGTTTCTCCTTCTTGTAGGCAATCATCTGGATGGCGATATGCTCCATTTCGTTCAGCGCCTCACGGCCGAACTCCTCGATAAAGAGCTTGGTGTTGGGTTCGATTTCACCCTCAGCCTTCAAGGTCCAGGCATTGCCCTCTGCTACGAGATAAGTATAGTGCAGATAATAGTTGCTGTCGTTCACCATATAGGTCTCGAAACGGGTATTGGTAACCTCCTTGATATCGATAGGCACGAAGGCGAGATAGGCACTCAGCTTGTTGCCGCCCGTACGCTCCTGGATGTGCTTGACAAAGGTTACTTCCCTGTCAGCCGGATCATACTCTTCCTCCTCGATGTCGGTATCATGCTCATTGAGAATAGCCTTGATGCTTCGGCTGTCCTGATGCAGTTCCGTGTTGGCATGTTCTTCCGCCTTCTGCTTGGCATCCATCTTAGCCGAAATCATCTTACCCATGGCATAGTCGTCCTGCTCTACTACCACTACCTCGTTGATAGGCATAGGGATTTCAAATCCATCCTCGTCCTCTACCAGGACGATATTCTTACCCTGGAAGCCGGCAACCTTACCGCCACCCACTTCACTCAGGAATCTTACTTTATCTCCTTTTTTCATATCTGTTATTTTTTATATTCTTACTTACTATTGCGATATACAGGTCGTTGAAAGACCGGCGCTGACGACATACGGTTGCTAAAAAACCGTATATGTTCTGCAAAGATACAAAAGATATTGCAAAATACTACCGTTTTTTATTATTTTTAATGTATGTAAGAAAATAATCTATGGGAAAGAGAGCAGTATTGAGATATTTTTTATATCTTTGCAAGAGATTTATCGACTCTTAAACAATTTAGATTATGATTACATTTCCTTGCGCCAAGATTAACCTTGGCTTAAATATAGTTAGCAAGCGGGCAGACGGTTATCACAACCTGGAAACCGTGTTCTACCCTATTCCGTTAACAGATGCGCTGGAAATCAAGCTCATGGGCGAAGAGTTTCCGAGCGATGTGCCATGCGATCTCAAGATAACAGGTAATGCAGTAGATTGCGATGAGCAGAAGAATCTCGTGGTGAAGGCATACAATATGATTGCTGCCGACTTCAAGATTCCCCGCATCCATGCCCATCTCGTGAAGCGTATTCCGTCTCAGGCTGGTATGGGTGGCGGTTCTTCTGATGCTGCCTACATGATTCGTCTGCTGGATGAGCGGTTCCGTCTCAACATCGGCAATTCCGAGATGGAGCGATATGCAGCCAAGCTGGGTGCCGACTGTGCCTTCTTCATCTCTGCCGACCCTGAGGATGGCGATACTGCCTGCTACGCTGAGGGAATTGGCGATGTATTGATGCCATCGAGTGTTCCGAACGACAACATGAAGGGCTATTACATCGTGGTAGTGAAGCGTGATGACATTGCCGTGAGCACGAAGGATGCCTATGCAGCCATCACTCCTAAGCAACCAGCCAAGTGCTGTCGTGACATCGTACGTCAGCCTATCGAGACCTGGAAGGAAGAGCTTATCAATGATTTCGAGGCTCCTATCTTTGCGATGCATCCTGAGCTTGCCGAAATCAAGGAGAGCCTTTACAATCTCGGTGCCGTATACGCAGCAATGAGTGGCAGCGGAAGTGCCATCTTCGGCATCTTCAAGCATAAGCCAGCAAACATAGAGGAACAGTTCGAGGGAATGTTCTGCAAAACAATGAAACTTTAAAAAATGATGAATGAAGAAACACATCAGAAACTGATGACTATCAAGCGAAGCTTTCGCTTGCTGATGAATGGTCCGGGTTCGCAGTCGATGCGCGACAAGGGCTTGGGATATAAACTGAATTGGGGCGTGCCATTCTATGAGCTCAAGAAGATGGCGCAGGAATACGGCAAAGACTATGACCTAGCCATCGAGCTCTGGAAGGAAGATATCCGGGAGTGCAAGATTCTGGCTACGCTCATCATGCCTGCCGACAGGATGCTTGCCGAGATCACGGATATCTGGATGGAACAGGTACAGAGCCAGGAGATGGCTGAGATGCTTGCCTTCAACCTGCTGCAGCATGTAGACTATGCGCCTGTGATTGCCTATCAATGGATAGCAAGCGACAAGCCATTCTATGAGATTGCCGGTTTCCAGCTCCTTGCCCGTCTCTTTGCAAATGGTCAGGAGCCTAACGAGCGTGGCATCAATGAGTTCCTCGATCAGGCTGCCGTGGCTTTGCAGGGTGACAATATGGGCATCAAGCACGCTGCTGCCAATGCCGTCATGCGATTCTGCGATTTCGGAGAAGATTTCGAGAAGATTGCTAGAGGGGCACTCAAGGGAATCTTCGAGATATAGGAATATCCAAGAATAAGATTCTTTGAGATATAAGAATATCCCCCAAAGGTGATTCAAGACAGCCCACGACACGGCTGAAATTACATCCCGACGTAGCAACGACTACGTCACGTCATACAAAAAAATACGTCCCGATGCAGTAAATGCTACGTCGGGACGTATTTTTATTGTCTATTCCATCAAAATTCCATACGTAATCACGCCATATAGGCGTCTCGCCGGATTTGTAATCCGGCGTCAAAAATGGTTCGACCTATTAAAACCGAGGGATTTGTAATCCCCCTATCTATCAACTGCATTCTTGCTTGCTGCGGCTTGCAAATCCGCAGAGCTAAAACAGGTTAAGACATTTTTTAACGCCGGATTACAAATCCGGCGGGACGCCTAGCGGATGCTCTGTGTAAATCTGTGGGACATTTTCTTAGCGGTCGAAAAACTTCTGGTATTCGTTTTCGAAATTAGGAGTAAAGACACCTTTTCCGATGTTTTCCTTGATTTCCTCCTTACTCCAGAATCTGCCACCAGCCAATTCTTCCTGGCTAGGCTTCACCTCACCGTCGTATACGCAGCGGTGAACGTATACCAGTTCCTTTTCCCTCTGACTTTCAAAGACATAATGTCCCAAAGACTCCGGTTCGAAATCGGTGATACCCAGCTCTTCCCTTACTTCACGATGAAGCGCCTGATTCACGCTCTCACCTAAATCTACGTGCCCACCACAGGCTGTATCCCATTTATCCGGCTGGATATCCTTCCATGCCGGACGATGCTGGAGATACAGTTCTCCCTTGCTGTTGAATACATGCAGATGAACCACCGGATGCAATATCTTGCTTCCGTCATGGGCATGTCCCCGGGTGATGGCACCCAGGATATTGCCCATTTCATCTACTACCGGAAATTCCTCGTTCTTATTGTCTGTCATAATTTCTTGTTATAGTGTTCCATACTCCTCAGAATAGCGAAGCATCTGGTCGGTATAGCTCTCCTCATAATCGAGATTTACATCGATAGGATTGCCTTCTTCGTCAAATACCAGCGTCATCTTAGGATTGATGAAGCCCTTGTATGGGGCGAGATTCAGCTTCTTGTATCTTGCCAGAATCTCACGATGCAAGGCTGGGTCGATGTTCACGGCATACTTCTCTACCAGCTGTCGTGCAGCCTCATAATCGCCCTCGCTCTTGATGCGCTGAATCTCGGCAAGCAGTTCACCGAAGAGATGACGGAGCTTCTCATAATCATTCACCTTCATATAGGTACGGGTGGTGATGATATTGCCCTCTGCATCCTTCAGCGCATCCTCGGCAGAAGCATAGCTCACTTCTTCCTGAACGAGTTCCACGGCTCCCTCTGCATGTTCCAGCGTCCACCAGGCGATGAGGGCACGGTTGCGCATGTGGGCTTCCTCTATCTTGTCGCCCTCCTTGATGCGGATGGTCTGGGTGAGCAGTCCGTTCATCAGATAGCTGTAATACTGAGCCTTATACGCCTCGTCATTAGGCGTCAGACCGAGTTCTACCAGCTTATGATCGGCTACATAATAGAGTCCGAAGAGGTCGGCACGTGCTTCTTCTATGGTGTTGCCATAAGCCTTCAGAGCATCCGGGTCTGTGGTAGGAAGCAATTGTCCGCTACCATGTCCCAGGCATTCGTGCAGGTCGGTATGCAGGTCGTCGGTGATGTCGGCATACTGGTTTATCAGCGCCACGGTTTCCTTGTCGATGACGAATTCATCTCTGAATCCGTTGCCCTGTGCAGCCTTGTTGTAGGCATCAGTCAGGTTGCCAATGGTAACGCTCTTGGAGCCATGTTCCTGACGGATCCAGTTGGAGTTAGGCAGGTTGATGCCTATGGCAGAAGCCGGATATTCCTCTCCGCCCAGCATGGCAGCACAGATGACGTTGGCTGTAACTCCCTTCACTTCCGGCTTGCGGAAACGGGGATCTACAGGCGAATGGTCCTCAAACCACTGTGCGTTCTGGCTGATGGTCTGGGTGCGCTTGGTAGCCTCCAGGTCCTTATATTCCACGATACCTTCCCATGTACCTTTCATACCGAGAGGGTCACCGTATACTTCGATGAATCCATTGATGAAATCCACCAGGCCTTCATGCTGTTCTACCCATGCGATGCTGTATCGGTCGAAATCCTCCAGGCTACCGGTGCGGTAGAACTTCACCAGCAGGTCGATGACATGCTTCTGCCCTTCGTTCTCGGCATACTTCTGCGCCTTGAGCAGCCAGGACACGATTTCGCGGATGGTCTCACCATAGAGTCCATCTTCCTTCCATGTCAGTTCCACTACTTCATTGTTGCGCTTGGTCAGTTTGGAGTTGAGTCCGTATGAAGGAGGGTTCGGATTGTCCGTGTTCTTCATCTTGGCATAGAATCTCTCTACCTCCTCCTGCGTCACATCCTCATAGAAGTTGCAGGCAGATGTCTGGACCAGGTCTTCCCCATCCGTCTGGTTCACGCGCTTAGGCATCACCACGGGGTCGAAGAGGATGGATTCCAGCTGTCTCATGAGGTCTTCCTTGGTTTCTCCCCTCTTGATGGGCAGGAGTTCTTCCCCTATGTTTTCCAGCAGATGATAGAAATATTCCTCTGAGAATCCCGGCTTGAATTTTTCACAACCATAATGGTGATGAATGCCACTGGCAAACCAGATGCGCTTCAGGTAGACTTCGAATGCCTTGAATTCCTCGCATTCTCTGTCGCCTTCATAGTGCAGATAAACGGTTTCCAGTGTTTTTCTGATGCGAAGGTTGTACTTTCCCTGCTGGTCGAACGTGATATCTCGTCCCATCAGGGTAGCCTTAGCCAAGCAGAAAATATACAGTTTCTGGTTGAGCGATAAGTCCTCAAATCCCTTCAGCTCATAGCGGAGCATCTGGATGTCGGCGAATCGCTCATTCGTGTTCACATTACATTTTGCCATGTTATCATTGTTTGATTCTACCGCAAAAGTACGACAATTATTTTATATTTCAAACTTTTTTGGCTACTTTTCTTACTTTTAAGTGTAGAAAATTACTATTCTCCCGATTTTTTAGTAACTTTGCAGTAATATCTAACAAAAAAATAGAAAATAAGAAGAAAATGCAAATCCACGAGATATTAAAGACATACTTCGGTTACGACTCGTTCCGTCCCAATCAGGAAGCCATCATCCAGGAGGTGATGCAGGGGCACGACTGTCTGGTGCTGATGCCTACGGGCGGCGGCAAGAGTCTGTGCTATCAGGTGCCGGCATTGGCGATGGAGGGAACGGCGGTGGTCATCTCTCCGCTCATCAGTCTGATGCACGACCAGGTTGAGGCGCTCAAGGCGAACGGTATTCCTGCCGAGGCTCTGAACAGCGGCAATGATGCTACCGATGAAGTCATCATCCGCCGTCGCTGCGAGGCTGGCGATCTGAAGCTGCTGTATGTATCACCCGAGAAGCTGATCAGCGAGATTCCTTTCCTCTTCAGCAACATCAGGATATCGCTCTTTGCGGTAGACGAGGCGCATTGCATCAGCCAGTGGGGGCATGATTTTCGTCCGGAGTACAACCAGCTGGGTCTGCTCCGCGAGAAGTTCCCCAACGTCCCGGTGATGGCGCTCACGGCTACAGCCGATAAGATTACGCGCCAGGACATCATCCAGCAGCTGCATCTCAACGGTCAGACGTTCGTCAGCAGCTTCGACCGTCCTAACCTCAGTCTCTCCGTCCGTCAGGAGAGCACGAAGAAGGAGAAGCTGAAGTTCATCTACCGCTTCATCCAGAGCCATCAGGGCGATGCGGGTATCATCTATTGCCTGTCCCGCAAGAACACGGAGATGGTGGCAGAGGCGCTGAAGGAGCACGGTATCAATGCCGAGGCCTATCATGCCGGACTCTCCAGCGTGCAGCGTGCATCGGTGCAGGAGCGCTTCAAGATGGACCAGATTGATGTGGTATGTGCCACCATCGCCTTCGGAATGGGCATCGACAAGGGCAATGTGAGATGGGTGATTCATTACAACATGCCGAAGAGTATCGAGAGTTTCTATCAGGAGATAGGACGTGCCGGACGAGACGGCGATCCTGCCGATACCATTCTCTTCTATTCGATGGGCGACATCATCACCCTGCGCTCGTTCTGCGAGGAGAGCGGACAGCGGACGGTGAATCTGGAGAAGCTGCGAAGAATGGAGGAATATGCCGAATCACGTGTGTGCCGCCGCCGCATTCTCCTGAATTACTTCGGAGAGACATCGGCAAAGGACTGCGGTCACTGCGATGTTTGCAACAATCCTCCGCGCACTTTCGACGGTACGGTACTCACGCAGAAGGCGCTCAGTGCCATGGTGAGAGCCAGCGAGAAGATTGCCGTGGGCACGTGTATCGAGATTCTCAGGGGCATGCAGACGCCTGCCGTTGTCAGGAATCATTATAATGAGCTGAAGACGTTTGGCGTGGGCAAGGACGTGAGCGTGCGCGACTGGCAGGCTTATCTGCTGCAGATGTTGCAGATGGGTTTCTTCGAGGTGGCGTATAATGCGCATAACCAGATGAAGGTTACGCCATTGGGATGGAAGGTTCTCAAGGGCGAGCATCAGGTTTCGCTGGCGATCATGGAGAATGAAGAGCGGTCAACTCGTCCGCAAAAAGCCAATAGGTCAGCACGCGGCAACAGCATCCCTGTGGTTCATGCCGAGCGTGTTGTTTTCCAAGAAGAAATGTCGGGTGCAGAAGACAAGAATCTCTTTGAATATCTGCGCAAGATCAGGAAGAATCTAGCTGACGAGCAGGGTTATCCGCCATACATCGTCCTTTCCGACAAGAGTCTGCATGAGTTGACCAGGATGAAACCAACCACCCTTGAAGCCTTCGGGCTCATCAGTGGAATCGGTGAGTTCAAGGTGAAGAAGTATGGTGAAACCTTCATCAAGGCTATCAGGAAATATACGGGGAAATAGTTAGTTATCGGCTAACCCATTCCAGACTGTTCACCTCGTCCTTCACCGAGAAGTTCAAGCCTATCTTCACCACCTTCTTGCCACTCATCTTGAAGGCGTCGGCATAGTGCTTTGCGTCTATCTGGGCGAGAGCCTCCTCGGCACTCTTGTTGAACTTCAGTTCCATCACGTAGATGGCATCAGCAGTCTCCATCGTGATATCGATTCTGCCCTTCGCAGTATGAGATTCCACCATGATGCAATAGTTGGTGAGCAGTGCAAACATGATGTAGAGCGTCTGCTGCCAATGTCCCTCGTAGTTGGTGTTGTCGCAGTAAGGCACCGTCTCCAGGAAGTCGTTCAGCAGGCAGAAGGCTGCATCCATATCCCCTTTCTTTACAAAGACCGACATCTTGGCGATGGTCGTGTTAGCCTTCGCCGACTTGTCCGTCAGATAATGAGGCAAGAGACTTCCATATAGCCCCACCCTTATCTCTTGGTTAGGCAATGCCAACAGGTACAATTTTGTAGGCTTGTCATATCCCTTGATGGTGACATACCCGCTCTGATAAAGCAAAGGTACGATGGTGGTCATCGTTTCTGTGGGGGCATCAAAGTCCTTCTTGCCCACCTCTATGGTCTCGCCAAGGTCTGCAGGCAAAAAATCATACTTTCTCATCATGTTGATGAGATAGGTAGGAGTGCCCGAGCCAAACCAGTAATCATCCATTCTGCCATCGGCAAAGCAATTGAGCAGACTGTAAGGATTGAAGACATCTGGCGATGGCCAGCAGAAATGATAGCCATCATAATGATTTTTCAGTTCCTCGATGGTTTCCTCCCTACTAAGTTCCTGATGCTCGGCAAGAGCGTCGATATCATCGCTCATCTGTGTAAGCATTTCCTCCTTGGTGATACCGCAGATGCCGGCATAAGGCTCGTCCATGCTCACATTCTTGATGTTGTTCAGCTCGCTGAAGATACTGAGCTGCGAGAATTTCGTAATGCCCGTCAGGAAAACGAAGCGGAGCAATGGCTCGCAATCTTTCAAGGGACTGTAGAAATTGCGCATCGTATTGCGCAAAAAATCGAGTTTTTCCTTCTCGTGAGCCACATCCAGCAGCGGTGCATCATATTCATCGATGAGCACCACCGCCTGCTTACCAGTCTTTGCTGTAACAGTTTTTATCAAGTTGAGCAAACGGACATTCGGATCTGGAGAATCACAATCTACTCCAAACCTATCCTCATTTTCCTTTAATATATATAAGAGGTATCTATCCAGCTGTTCCTTCTCCATATGTTTGCCTCCAGCCAGGCTGAAGTGCAGCACGGGATAAGCCGTCCACTCCTTCTCCAGCTTCTCGATGGCAAGCCCCTCGAAGAGTTCCTTCTTACCCTCGAAATAACTCTTGAAAGTGGAAACCAGCAGCGACTTGCCGAAACGGCGTGGTCGGCTCAGGAAGAAATACGTTCCATCGGTATGCGTCATATGATAGATGTATTCCGTCTTATCTACATAGAACATATCCTCCTTGCGGATCCGTTCAAATGTCTGAATTCCTATAGGATATAATTTTCTTGCCATAATCAAACGCGTTGCTATTGTCTTGTAGTTGCAAGGATATCCCTTGCGGTGGTTCTCCTATCGTCAGGGAGTTGTCATCTCCTCTTTATTATTTCCTCTGATATTTAAACATGCCAGTAAATTCAGCGTCTTCAGCTGTCAATTTAGAAATAGAATCATCAACCAAGCCTAAAAGTTCACGATTACCTTTTAATATTGCAATCTTTCGCATCTTACAGTAGTTCTCATATTGATTCCACACCTTCAATCTACTTGCTTTGAGTACACTTCTATCGTTCAATTTGAACAACTCGATAGTCTTGACAGCTTTATTTTTGAAAGGCGCAGTATCCCTTACCGCAACCAGATGTCTATGAAACTCTATATAATCCCCTATTTCATCAGTTGCAGGATTCAAAAGCAAAGGCTCTTCCTTTGTGATATTCTCATGTTCAATATCACGCTGGTTTTCGTTAGCCAAAGGAAAGAAATTTCTTTTATAACTCGTATTACATTCACTACAACTATATAACAGGTTATTCCAATCATAAGCCAGCCAATAATAGCCAGGCTTTCTAAGATATTTCTCATCCTCAATCTGGTAACCACCTTTAGGCCTAAAATGCTCCACAGCCCCAAAGTCACCATTCAAAGAACGTTCACAATAAGCACATTTTCCAAACTGATCACTCTTCAGTTGTTTTTTCACTTCATCATCAGCATAAATCTGATCTTTAAACACTAAAGGTTTATTCTCTGCCACGTTTTCACGTAACAGAGCAATCTCCCTAGTTCCTTTATCAATCAAGATACCTGGAACTTTATCCGATTTAGTAACCTTATTCATGCTATCAAATATTTAATTCTTCTGCAATTTTGTTGATATATGACTGCATTTTCATATCATCCAACGATGCAGAATAAGACAAGCCCTTCAATTTTTCATCCAAGGCCGCCAAGCGTTTCTGTTCTTCACTTGTCAAATGCCCATATCGTTTCAGCAACTCTTCCTGTTCCTTAATATCCTGATCATATAGAGGAGCCTGTACACTTTCAACCCCAAAGAGTTCGCTTAAAAGAATTTGACTGACATCATAATTAGTAAAGTCAGCATTACAGGTTTTTATCGTGTCACCATCAAGCACAACAATTTGCGCAATATCAGAAGCACCTTGCAGAATAATAGGGCTATGAGTGGTAACAATAAACTGCACATTAGGAAAAACCTCATGCAGTTTACGCAATATTTCCCTTTGCCATTTAGGATGAAGATGCAGATCTATTTCATCAATCAGGATGACCCCCGAAGCTTCCAAAGGATTCTCTATTCCCGGATTTCCTTCCGCCATACGCGATGCGATATCCGCCACCATAGCAATGATTATTTTATAGCCATCACTGAATTGTTCTAGTCGCAATTCTCTTTTTTTCACCCCATTCTCATATTCATCCATAACAAACCTAAGGGGATGAATCTCAATATGTGGATTTCTATATTTTCTATCCACAAAAGCTTCAATAGCTCTGCGCACTACCTGCAACATGGTAGAGTGATAATTAAAATCTCTTCTGCTTTCCCTCTCTCTTCTCTCTTCATCTTCCATCATATCATACCAAGCAAAGAATCGCTTGAAATCAGTAGAAGCCTCCAAGGATGAGTTATAGCAATCCCATTGATAAAAAAACTTTTGGAAACCACGTTTACGCTCAGGAGCCTTTATTTGCCCACGTCCTGTACCATAATAAGCAAGAATAGGCAAACCAACCCTTTCTCCATGCATAATTAGATTTCTCATGTTTTCAGCATAAGCTTTCACTTCCTTCACATCAGATTGCAGAGGAAGAATCATCCCTTTACGGTAACGCGTTATACCATAATGGTTTTCATCGTTTCTGAGCACAAGTTTTGCATACAGGAAATCTGCGATACGATTATCATCATCAATATGAACATCAGAATCTTTAAAGTTTTTCAGAGAATTACCAGGGAAGACACCAATAAACGGACTGAGCATAATGGAGATCGTGTCAAGAATAGTACTCTTGCCACAACCATTATTACCCAATAATATCGTTATATTCTTATCATCTTCAAATGTCAATGACTGTGTATTATTGCCAAACAATCTCACATTCTGCAATGACAGCTGCTCTATTCTCATAAACAAATTCTTTAAATGATAATGCAAAGATAATGATTTCCCTGACAACCTCCAAGTTTTTTCACGATTTTAACAAAAAAAACAATCCCGGCCCAGAGATTCCTTTTTGAATCTCCGAGCCGGGAACAGCATATATTTAAATATAGAGAATTAAATTTCATCTAAATTAAAAACTGGATAATCCTCTGCATAAATACTTAAACTTAAAAGAACATCATCTGTCATTTCATGCTTGTGAGACTTCAGATTCTCCCATACTTCCGAGATGAGACTAGCTATCAGAGTTGCCTCTTCTGCTATGTAACAATACTTATAATAAGCTTTTCCCCACCATTGAAGACTTTTATAGATTTGTTGCCAAGATTTATTCTCCAACATCTTTGCAAAGTCTGCCTTGCCTTTTACAAAATCGTGGATTGGCTGATAAGGCAAATCTTCTGGTGCGAGATAGGCCTTGCAAAACATCTTGGGATTCATCACCACCCACTCCTTTTTTGAAACATTGGAATACCTTTTAGAGAACATCCAATGAATCGCCTGTTGACACAGTAAACCATCAAAAACAAATATTGCCTTGTCAGAAACTAGACAAACAGCAGGATTCAACAGTTCAAGAGTATGCGATACTTTACGATTCAAGCTAGCAGCCTCTAATCCTTGAGTCGATTTATACCCCAGCCTTTTCATAAATGGGGTGCGACTCTACACACTCATTATCAAAAATCTGTATCGCCATATTGCTGAATCCTTTCCAATGCTATATTGAACGAATCAAAGATAGGCTCGATGTCACTGCCGAGAGGCTTAAAAGCATACTGAAACCCATCATCATCCACACTCTGAGCTAAATAGAAGTTTGTTTCAGCCAAGATTTCTTCCTTTTTGGCTATTGCCTTGATGGCAGCGACAAAGTCAGGATTATGACTCGCTAAGACTATTTTTACTCCCAACGATTTACGGATAAGAATCAATAATCTAGCAAAAACAACAACCCACTGAGGGTGCAAATGAACTTCCGGCTCATCTATCATTAGAACCGTCTTGTCATCTAAATGACCATTCTTTATCAACTGGAAAAGATAGGCAAACGACTTCATACCAGTAGCGATTTTATCCAAAGGAAGCAATAGCTTGCCATCCTTGCGCTCATAATACATTTCTTTATTGCCCAACAAACTGTCAGAAACATTAATTTTTCCATTTAGGATTTCTGATATGCGATACAGCAAACGTATGTTTTGCTTATCATGACAACCATTTTCCTCTAGCATTAATTTTCTTAATCTTTGCCAAAACACATTCTTTAGGAAGTCATCCAAGCCGAAAGCCATTGGAGTGTCTATGTAAATCGCTTTGTCCAGATTAAAGAGAGAGCCTATTCTCCCATCAGATATAATGTTGACCCCTTCCTCTTGCAAGGCAATCTTAACGGGAACCATCTCATCTTCATATAGATATGTATGAAGAAAAGACAAGACATCTGTCAAGGAGCGATCCTCGCTTTTATACAATACCTCTTGCTGCATTTTATCTACCTGTAGGCTTATCAACCCAGCAAAAGTTTGAGCATTTCTAGCCTTTTCCTCACCAACTAAATTCTGATTCAAAAAATTAAGAACTCTATCTTTTCGTTGTTCTTGAACATTCTCAGCATTCAAGAATTTATCTAGTTGTGAGGCAAATTCACCTATAAACAAATGTAACTTGCCAGAGTATTCGCCTATTGAGTCTAATGAGAAATTATCATCGAGTTTTAAATCGTCAACAGATTGCAAAATATTCAGACCATTGTTAATCCCTCTATGTAGTCCCCACATTTCCCTAATAGCACGAGTGATATTTTGTAACAATGAATTTATTTCTGTTTTATATCCTTTAACCAGATAGGAGTCAAAATCCGTAGCAATATCTATCATATAATATAACCATCTAGATATAGTACTCTTACCACATCCATTTGGTCCTGCCAGCACGGTGATACCATCTATTATGATATCAGCCTCCTTGATAGCATGATAGCTACATATAGAAAAACGATACTTGCTCATTTATTCAATCATTTATAATTATTTTCGCAAAGGTACAACTATTATATGAAAACACCTAAAATTTCATAGTTTTTAACACGAAAAGCCATCACACTTTCCCCATGCTGCCACGCCCCCATCCACCACCCCCACAAACGCAAAAATCCCGGCCCAGAGATTCCTTTTTGAATCTCCGAGCCGGGATCTCTTATTCCTATCTACCAGCTTATCTTTCCGAAGCTTGGTATTCCGTTATTTATCCAGCGCCTGGTATTTAGAGTGCTGACTCTTGTACTCCGGAACGATTTGCTTCATCTTGCCCACTATCTTCATGTCGTCGAAGGTCTGAGCTATGCATGACAGTTCGTCCAGTTCCTTGCATACATCGGCATAGTCATACTCACGCACCTTCGCAATCTTGATTTTCTTGTGGAAGGTAGGGAGCGTCACCTCCTTGTCGTTGAGCACCTCTTCATAGAGTTTCTCGCCATCACGAAGACCAGTGAACTTGATTTCCACGTCCTTAGCACCGCTCAACTTAATCATGCGCTTAGCCAAATCCACAATCTTCACAGGCAGTCCCATGTCGAACACGAAAATCTCACCGCCATTTCCCATTGTACCAGCCTCCAAAACCAGTTTGCAAGCCTCGGGTATCAACATGAAGAAGCGGATGATGTCGGGATGCGTCACCGTCACAGGACCGCCGTTTTTAATCTGCTCCTTGAAGAGCGGAATCACCGAACCGTTGCTGCCCAGCACGTTGCCGAAGCGAGTGGTAACGAATTGAGTCATCGCCTTCATTGGCATACCAGCGTCATCCAGACAAGCATCAGCATAAATTTTTCCCTCCTTGATAGCCTTGTCCAGACTCTGCACATAGATTTCGCAGATGCGCTTCGAGCAGCCCATCACGTTGGTAGGGTTCACCGCCTTGTCGGTGGAAATCATCACAAACTTCCTCACGCCATACTTCACGCTCAAGTCGGCTATCACCCTCGTGCCATCCACATTGTTCTGGATGCTCTCGCTCGGGTTGTCCTCCATCATCGGCACATGCTTGTAGGCTGCGGCGTGGAACACGAAGTCAGGCCTGTGTTCACGGAAGATTTCCTCCATCCTAGGCTTGTTCTGTATACTCGCCATCAAGGTGAACGCCTCGCTTTGCGGAAAATTCTTCGCCATCATCAGACGCACGTCATGCAATGGAGTCTCAGCCTGATCCACCAAGATGAGTTCATTCGGCTGATAGATGGCAATCTGTCTCACCATCTCGCTGCCGATGCTGCCAGCCGCACCCGTTATCAGGATACGCTTACCAGACAGCAGATTACCCACAGCCTTCATATCCACCTCAATCTTCTCACGAGGCAGAAGATCCTCGATGTCCACTTCCTTAATTTGCGAATGCGATAAATAGCTCTTGCCATCCCATTCCTGCGCACCCGACAACACGAAGAGTTTGATGTCGTTATCTACCAGGCTGTTAATCATCTCCGTATTCTTGCGCAGTTCCTCACTCTTCACAGGAGAAACCAGCAAAGCATCAGCATTCTCCTTCTTCATTTCATCCACCAGATGCGCATCGTTGCGGAATATCTCCACGCCCATCATATACTTGCCCTTTCCATTCACGGTATCACTCACGAATCCCTTCAGGACAAATCGAGAAGGTTTGGTGCTACGAATCATCTTCGCCAACCCCACGCCTCCACTGTGCGTACCATAAATAAACACACGTGTCGCCTTGCCCGTATGCATCGAGTCGTATAACATTTTTACAACCACACGCAAAGCCGTCATCATCAGGGTAGCGATGAGGAAGGTAAAGAACAGTTCACGTATACGCACTGGCTCCAACCATCTATCCACATGAACGTAATATCGGGCTATGGCAATGATAACGAAGCCGATGGCATTGGCAGATGCGATACGAGTCAAATCCACAAACGAAGAGTAGCGGATGATAGCCTGGTAAGTGTGCATCAGCCGGATGCCTATCAGATAGGCTATAAGATAGACGCAGAGCGTACCCACCAACGGCCAGAAGTTATTTGTAAGCTCGCTGCCCCCATGATCCAAATAATAGCATAATATACCTGAAAACAAAAGGATCAGACAGTCGAGGATAAGCACACACCAGTATGGAAGGGCATTTTTAGTAAAATACCATTCTCTCAGTTTTGAAATAAAATTCATAAAGAGTTTCTCTAAGTCTCGTTTTTTTAGTACTCAATAGCTTCCTTGATGCACTCCACAATATAGCGCACATCATCATCGCTCACCATAGGACCGGCAGGCAGACACATACCAATCTTGAAGATAGCCTCGCTCACGCCATTCACATAGGCAGGAGCATCCTGATATACAGGCTGCTTGTGCATCGGTTTCCACACAGGGCGAGCCTCAATCTTCTTCGAAAGCATGAACACACGCATCGCCTCCACGTTCTCGTTAGGCTGGCAGTCGGTAGTAGGCGAATCCACCACATGAATCACGCCAGCGGCACCACCCACGGCAGTCTTCACCACCTCCTTGTAAGCATTCTCCTGCCCCTTGACTTTCAGTTTTTCATCCAGCACGATGGTGCAGAGCCAGAAGTTAGAATCATAGTCAGCATTAGGCGCCTCATGCAGCGTGATGCCCTCCACACCTTTCAACAGTTCCTTGTAGAGTTGCTGCACGTGCTTGTGGTGAGCAATATGGTCTTCGAGCACCGTCATCTGTCCACGTCCGATACCAGCACACACATTACTCATGCGATAGTTATAGCCGATGGCGGTATGCTGATAGTAAGGATAGGAGTCGCGCGCCTGAGTAGCATACCACATCACCTGGTTCTTGCTCTCTGCATCATTACAGATCAAGGCACCGCCTCCCGAGGTGGTAATCATCTTGTTGCCATTGAAACTCAGCACGCCAAACTTACCGAAAGTACCCAGCACCTGTCCTTTATAGCGTGATCCGAATCCCTCAGCGGCATCCTCCACCACAGGAATGCCATACTTGTCGGCTATCGCCATGATGCGGTCGCAGTCGTAAGGCATGCCATAGAGAGCCACTGGCACGATTGCCTTCGGATACTTACCCGTCTTCTCCTTGCGGTCAATGATGGCCTTTTCCAGCAGTTCAGGATCCATGTTCCATGTGTTTGGCTCCGAGTCGATGAATACAGGCGTAGCACCCAGGTAAGTGATAGGGTGCGAGGAGGCGCAGAAGGTAAAGCTCTGCACGCACACCTCGTCGCCAGGACCTACGCCGCAAGCCAACAAGGCTAGGTGAACGGCGGCAGTTCCAGCACTCAGTGCCACCACCTCCTTCTGCAAGTCAGTTCCATCACTGTTTTTTGAAACAAACGCCTTCAAGTCATCCTCGAATCCGTTCACGTTAGGTCCCAAAGGCACCACCCAGTTGGTGTCAAAGGCCTCTTTCACAAACTTCTGCTCCATGCCATTCTCGCTCATGTGAGCCAGGCACAGATAAATCGTTTTTCTTTCTTCAGCCATAATATCTGTAAGTTAAAATTTCACCACAAAGGAAAAGGCATCAAATCACCTCTCCAGCATAATTCTATTTTCATATCATTCCAGAAAAGTCTTGCAGTTTGATTGTTTCTTGCCTTTTACAATATTAAAATCTTAGTGGAAAGATAAGAAACTATCTCTATTATTCATACAATACAAAGTTTACCTTATTCTCCTATTTTATTTCCATCAAATAGTCGTTCTTAGCAAACATTTTACCATATTTAGGCTGCAAAAGAGCGGCATCAACCTTATTGCCCTTTACCCACTCGATGATAGCCTTAGGCAAATTTACACCCGCCTCATAACTGAAAGGGAAACCACCTCCAAATCTTGGATTCAACTCCAACACACAATACTCGCCCTTTTCGTTCTGCATCACATCAACATCAAGATTACCTATATGCTTCAATGCAGAGCCAATCTTCTTGCCAAGTTCACGTACTTCAGGTAAATCCAAAGTAATAGCCTTATCAGTCTCGCCAGCTCGCATCGCAAGTTTCTGCTTCACACTGACAGCAACATTGTTACCCTCCAAGTCATTCATGATATCCAGTCCGAACTCCTTGCCGGTCAATTTTTCCTGAATCATGATGTACTCATCACCCACAGAAGCTGTTGCCAATATTGTCTTTTTGATCTTCTTCATCAACAGATGATAGTAGATATCCAATTCTTCCATATCGGCGATAGATTCCAAACCAATTGAGCCAGATCCCCAACGAGGTTTCATAAATAATGGGAAATGTAATTCGCCAGTTTCCAATGCCTTCTTGGCATCTGACAATCTAACAAATGTCTTAGGAGACTTAAGTCCCAAAGATTCCACCCATTGTGCAGTCTTATATTTATCAAAAGCAATGTCGATAACAGAAAGGTCGCTTACAATAAGCTTAACACCTATCTCCTGAAAACGAGCCTTGTTTTCTGCTAGTATTGGTAGCTCCAAGTCGTTAAGAGACAACAAAGCATCAATCTTCTGCTCTTTACAAATATCCAAAGTAAGATCAACATACTTAGGGTCATAAACAGCTGGAACTTGGATCTTGACATCCGCAACTTGTAATGCAGGAGCAGATAATTGCATATCAGTAGCAACTACCTTATCGCCTGCTTCCATATTCTCCTTGAAATATTTCAAAAGATATGTGCGTCTTCCTGCACAAGTAAATAGAATATTCATAATTTATAATTATTAATAAGTAAATTTTTATTTTGTTGCATCAGCTACAGAACGGAAGACTTTTCCTTCCATTTGTTGCTTTCTATACTCATCGAAATCCATTAAGTTTGGAGCTACTTCAATATCTTTTCTCTGAAGGACATTCTTAATCGTCATAAAGATAATCTTAATATCCAAAGCAAAAGAAAGATGCTCAGCATAATATGCATCATACTCAAAACGCTCTTCCCATAAAACATGATTGCGTCCATGAACTTGAGCCCAGCCAGTAATACCAGGTCTTACCATATGGCGCAATTGCTCACGTTCAGAATAATATGGGAGATATTTCACCAAGAGTGGACGAGGTCCTATCAAAGCCATATCCCCTTTAAGGACATTGATAAACTGAGGCAATTCGTCAATCGAAGTTGAACGAACAAACTTACCAACCTTAGTCAATCTGTCGGCATCGGGCAACAGATTACCATTGGCATCCCTCTCGTCCGTCATACTCTTAAACTTAATCACCTTGATGATTTTGCCGTCCTTTCCTGGTCGCTCCTGCGTAAAGAACGCACCAGCACCCTTATTTGCAAAATGCAACCAGATAGTTACAACTATCAGGATTGGACTTATACAAATCAATGCAATTAGAGAAATCCAGAAATCAAAGAATCTCTTAAAAAAATGTCTATACATATTTTAGTCTTTATTGATTACAGCACAAGGCATCCCGCTGCTATTACAGAAGTGTAATAGCGGCATACGCCCTCATGGCCTCGGGCACACCGAGACCTCACGCTCTAAAAAAAAAATAAAATCCATGGTTAGTACCCCATTGCAGTATCGCCCTGCACTCAGCCGCCACTCGGATGAGGTAAAATAGTCATTGCCTGCTCGTACTTGCCGGCATCCCTCGTCAGTCTTCCTTTTTTCCGGCTATTCTATAGGAAAAGGAATGACTGATTCTGAAATATTCAAAACCATATTGTTCAATTTGCGGACAACTGATTTGCGCACCATTTTCTCCAGCCTCTTCTGCTTCCACCAAACGATTTCGGTTGAAAGCATTTACCGTATAATTATCCGAAGGCTTGATAAGGTATGCCATCAAACATACTTTTCGTTTTTTCTTACCAACAAAAGAAGCTATTGACGGCACATTATTCATTGTCTCCAAACTTTGATAAAGTTGAAGTTCTGCTTTTTGATACTTGCCTTTCGGGAAGACCACCATCTCCGTCCCATCTTTTTTCTTCTTGGTTATAGGACGAGAAAGGTTCTCTATTCCCCCAATAGAACTCGTAACCTCACATAAAAGTATAAGGTTATCAGTATCAACATCTGTCATGACGAAATCGCACCTGCGATTTCCATCTGCAATCTTTGTACCAGCAAATTTACCAATGTATGTATCATAATTAATGACTCTCAAGGAGTAAGGATTATCGCAAAAGGACGCATATCCTGTCTTGTAATCAACCACAAATTGAGTATCATCTTCTGTAAGATCAAACTCTCTGCTAGTCGTCCGTATTTCATCACAAGTACATCTTCTCCCTACCCCATAAAAGGCAGGGAGGTCATTCTCCAAAAGATTTTTCATTTTGCAAAGACTTTAATTCCTGATACTTATCATATATAAAGTTGATATCCTCCGAAAGCCTGTCGGTATTGACATAATGCATATTCTTCACCTTTAGGCAGTGCACCCTTCCATTCACTATCTGATACACAGACAAATCATCATACGCAACATGCGCCCCCTGAATACTGGTACCACAATCATGTGCCTTCATCAACAGATTGAGAGAATTGGCTATGTACGGACTGTGCGTAGCAAGAACAAGACCGATTTGCCGGTCATCAACCTTTGCATAAAAAGCCAATCGAACCAACTCATTGAGCAACTGAATCTGAGATGTCGGGTCAAGGCTTAGCTCTGGCTCTTCAATATGAATATGCACATAACGTGGCATATCTGCCAATTCCATCTCCGGTCGGTACTGCATTGTCAGATTCTTCTCAAAAAGAAGATCTATTATACTTCGTTTCTGAGCCAATTTGAAGTCAAAGGCCTGAGCATAGTAATTTACCATAGCAACCAAAGGAGCCGTAGTCTGAATACCCGAAGAAGCATGACGAAGTTCAAAAGGCGAATAATCCTCGCTTTTAGGCTTTAGGATAAACTTCTTGTGGTTATTACCCCCACGCTCCACAAACATATCCAACCCGATGTAACTGAGATCAAAATGTTTGATTGCATCAGTGGCACTATCAAACTCAGTATAAGTCTCGTTAAAATAGAATCCCAGATTAGCATTCTTAGCCAAAGCCCCTTGACTCGACAAAGGGGCAATCGCACTACGCGACTCCGTCACCCACACTTCCTTAAAGAAGCACAAATCTCCATTAGGAATTGTTGCATTATAAGATAGTTTTCCATTAGAATAAGTAACGGAATAGACAGTACCATTAATGGCTACCGAATAATGAATATAGGTTTCAGCAGAAACCAAAACTTTCATATTATCCCGCAACAAATCTTTGAATTTAAAGGAAATAACAGAGTCTTTTATATGTGAATTTTGCAAATAAGCCTTGATAGAAAGTCTCTTAAAGATATATCGCATGAGCACAAGTGTCTTCATGAGAGTACTTTTACCGCTTGCAGAATTACCAATAAATACAGTCAAGGGACTAATCTCAACAACGCCTGTATCATCGAGAGCTCCAAGTTTTCTTATGTTCAACGTTTCTTTTAGCATAACCTTACCTTTTTATTTTAGATTTATCCTGCAAATGTACTACTATTATTTCAGAAGTCCAAACATTTGTGGGGATTTAACATAAAGCAGTCCTGTTAACTGCAAATGTTAACCTCACTTCTTGTGGATTATCTGGCGATAAAAGTCAAGGAGGCATTGCTTATAACTTACAATGTTTCATGATGGCATCATAGGTATGTTGAACCATATAATTTGCTTTTAGAAACGCATACCCTTTCTTGCCCATCGCCTTGATGTCACTATCCAGCATCCTGTCAACTGCATGTGTGAAAGCATCGACATCGTTGCTTGGACAATAGTAACCATAGCCATTAGCTTCAGCCAAAGAACCCACGTCACTATTGGGATCCGTGCAAGCGATAATCGGCATTTTGTACTCCAAGTAAGAGAGAAGGCGACTAGGATAGTTAGGAATCGTAAAGCGATAGTCCAAGAATATCAAACCCACCTGGCACGCTTGTACCAAACGGTCGTAGTCCTCCTTCGGCAACCCTTTCATCACTGTCACTGCCCTTGGCCTACGTTCTTTGTACCAATCAGCCAACTGTTGGTAATAGGTACCACTACCCACCACCACGAAATGGCAGTCATCACGGTCAGCATTTGTCTCCAAGCACTTCATCAAGAACGGAATCCCCTGAGGCACACCTAAGTTTCCGCCATAGATGAAGATAGGTTTATCTGTTGGCAGTCCATATTTCTGACGTATACTATCAGCATCATCTTTAACAGACTGATTATCAGGAAGCAATTCCAAACTATTCGGAGCTATTTCCACCTTTCTATTGTTTACCATAGGATTATGCGCTATCACATAGTCCACATTGGCAGGACTCATGCATCCGATAAAATCAGAGATTCGGTACAGCTCCTCTTCCTTCTTGCGAAACATACGGTAGAGCACACTTTTTACTCCCGTTTTAGAGAGCATTCCCATATCGACTGCATTCTGTGGAAAAATATCTTTCAGCAAGAGGTAAGTCATCGCCTTACCTCCAGAAGCCTTCTTGGCATACTTTATCACATCGTTGAAAGTAATAGGAGGCGTACTATAGAGTATCACATCAAATACCACCCCACCGAAGTATTTCTTTAAAGCCCTTTTAAACTGGCTTTCGAGCATCAATTGTCCGATACCCTTTTCCACCACATTTGTCTTCGTCACATTGAGTGTCTTCACACCAAGGCAATGTATTTTTCCTTTTGTCACAACACTCGTATCTTTCCCTTGACGACGTTCATTGGGATGGATGATATATACCTCATGACCCTCCTCGCAGAATTTGCGCATCAAATCGGTATAAATGCCTCGGGATTCGATATGTTCAAAGCCCGAGGTCATTGTCAGAAATAGTATGTTCATTGTGATAATGTTCTAGATTATCATTTTTAGTATTTTCTCCAAACCATCTTGTTCACAATGCCAACATAGCTTTGGATAATCTTTACCACCTTAGTAGAAACATTCTCCTCAACATAATCTGGTACAGGAATACCAAGCTGGCCGTCCTTGTTAAGTTCAACAGCTGTATCTACAGCCTGAAGGAGGCTCTTCTCATCGATACCTGCAATGATGAAATCGCCCTTGTCGATTGCCTCTGGGCGCTCGGTAGAAGTACGGATGCAGATAGCAGGGAATGGATGACCTACGCTGGTGAAGAAAGAAGACTCCTCTGGGAGGGTTCCACTATCTGAGACTACAGCAAAGGCATTCATCTGAAGACAGTTGTAATCGTGGAAACCAAGAGGCTCGTGCTGGATTACCCGCTTATCCAATTTGAAGCCTGATGAAGCTAAACGGTTGCGGCTACGTGGATGACAACTGTAGAGAATAGGCATATCATACTTCTCTGCTATCTTGTTGATTGCAGTGAAAAGAGAAGTAAAGTTCTTCTCTGTATCGATATTCTCCTCACGATGGGCACTCAACAGAATGTAATGTCCCTTCTTCAAGCCCAAACGCTCATGGATGTCACTTGCCTCAATCTCATCCAGATTCTGATGAAGAACCTCTGCCATTGGAGAACCAGTTACATAGGTACGCTCCTTTGGCAAACCGCAATCAGCGAGATAACGACGGGCATGTTCTGAATATGCCATATTCACATCACTGATGATATCCACGATACGGCGGTTGGTTTCCTCTGGCAGGCACTCGTCCTTGCATCGGTTACCTGCTTCCATGTGGAAGATTGGGATATGAAGACGCTTGGCTCCTATCACGCTCAGGCATGAATTGGTATCACCCAATACGAGTACTCCATCTGGCTTGGTCTGGGCAAAGAGCTTGTAAGAGCAATTGATGATGTTACCACATGTAGCTCCCAGGTCATCACCCACAGCATCCATATAAACCTCTGGTTCTGCAAGCTTCAAATCCTTGAAGAAGATACCATTGAGGTTATAATCATAGTTCTGACCGGTATGTGCCAGAATTACATCAAAGTACTTGCGACACTTGTTGATAACGGCAGCAAGACGGATAATCTCTGGCCGAGTACCTACTACGATGACAAGCTTCAACTTGCCATTCTCCTGCCACTTAATATCTGAATAATCAAATTTAGGTTGCTTTTCCATATTATTCTTTTTCTACTGGATCAAAAAATGTATCAGGCTTGCTGCTATCAAAGACTTCATTGCAATACATCACGGTGACCAGATCTTCTGTTTCAGAAAGATTGATGATGTTGTGTGTATATCCTGGAAGCATGATAACGCTCTGAATCTTATCGCCACTCACCTCATAATTGAGCACCTCATCGGTACCTTCCTTGCGGAGCTGAATCAAACCATGACCTGATACAACTATGAATTGTTCCCACTTGGTATTGTGCCAATGCTGACCCTTGGTGATACCCGGCTTAGAGATATTGATACTCACCTGTCCGCAGTTCAAGGTATGAACCAATTCGGTGAAGGAACCGCGCTGATCCACATTCATCTTCAGGTCGAAGATAGCCTTTTCCTTTGGAAGATAACTGAGATAGGTGGAATAGAGTTTTTTGGCGAAACTGCCATTTGGTATCTCAGGAATCATCAAGGTCTTTGGCTGATCAGCAAACTGATGAATCAAATCAACGATTTCTCCCAGGGTTGCCTTGTGCGTGATGGGACAATAGCAGTACTTACCCAAAGGACCGGCAACGACTTCCAAACCTTCGAACTCGCAATGATGCTCCTTCTCCTCCAATGCATCAAGCATCTCAGCTACAAGGTCATCAATATAAAGCAATTCCAGTTCTACAGAAGGATCGTTTACCTGAATTGGTAAATCGTTGGCAATGTTGTTACAGAATGTTGCAACAGCTGAATTATAGTTCGGACGGCACCATTTACCAAAGAGATTCGGGAAACGATATACCAGAACCTTGGCACCTGTCTCACTCTGATAATCCAGGAACAAATCCTCACCTGCTTTCTTGCTTCTGCCATACTCGCTGTTACCGAAGCGTCCGGTCAGTGAAGCCTGCTGTGAGCTGGAGAGCATGACAGGACAAGTATTCTTATACTTCTTTAATGTATCAAGGAGTGTAGAGGCAAAGCCAAAGTTACCCTTCATAAACTCGGAATTATCCTTTGGTCGATTGACACCAGCCAGGTTGAATACGAAATCACAATCCTTACACCAGGAATCCAACTCCACTAAGGTAGAATCGAGATCGTACTCATATACTTCCTCGATTACCAATGAAGGACGAGTCTTGTCTTTTCCATCCTTGATGTTATTCAATGCGGCACAAAGGTTTTTACCTACAAAACCTTTTGCACCTGTTACAAGAATCTTCATAAGTTATCTTGATTACTGAACAAAGTTACCCTCACCAGAAAGTTCATGCTGGATATACTCCAGAGAAGCAATCTTATCCTTGGTTTCCTCCAAGTTCAAGCGATAGGTATTATCTGAATTGAATTCCTCGATGGTTACACGCTTGGCATCACCCTCACGGAAGAACTTATCATAGTTCAAGTCACGGTTGTCTGCAGGTACACGGTAGAAGTTACCCATATCTACAGCCTTGGCGCACTCCTCCTTGGTCAACAGTGTCTCGTACATCTTCTCACCATGACGGATACCGATTACCTTGATATCTTCCTTCTTGCCACCGAAGAGTTCACAAACAGCCTCTGCCTGAGTCTGGATGGTACAAGCAGGTGCCTTCTGAACGAGAATATCACCATTATGTCCATTCTCGAATGCGAAGAGAACCAAGTCAACAGCCTCTTCCAAAGACATGATGAAACGAGTCATCTTAGGTTCTGTCAATGTGATAGGGTTGCCACCACGAATCTGTTCAATCCAGAGAGGGATTACTGAACCACGAGAACACATCACGTTGCCATAACGTGTGCAACAAATCTTGGTCTTGCCAGAGTAACGGCTCTTGGCTACGGCAATCTTCTCCTCAATAGCCTTGGTGATACCCATTGCATTAATTGGGTAAGCAGCCTTATCTGTAGAGAGACAGATGACAGCACCAACGCCAGCCTCAATAGCAGCTGTCAACACATTGTCTGTACCAATAACATTGGTCTTTACAGCCTCCATTGGGAAGAACTCGCAAGAAGGAACCTGCTTCAATGCTGCTGCATGGAAGATGTAATCAACACCAGGCATCGCATTGCGGCTGCTTTGCAAGCTACGCACATCCCCGATGAAGAACTTGATTTTATGTGCCACATCTGGGAATTTTACCTGATATTCATGGCGCATATCATCTTGTTTCTTCTCATCACGACTAAAGATACGGATTTCACCGATATCTGTTCTCAAAAAAACGATTCAATACAGCGTTACCAAAAGAACCTGTACCACCTGTAATCAACAGGGTTTTGTCTTTAAATATTGACATATTAAATTTGTTTTAATTTAAAATCTAAATAAAAACAATAAAGATAAGCTAAACAGATTAAAATCTATTTAATCAACTATTTTCTTTCAACAAATCATCATATAAATGAACATAATCCATAAATCTATCGTCTTTGCAAAAATAATCCAAAGCTCTTTCTCGACAAACATCTGTATAGTGTACCTTATCTCTTTTACAGATATTTTCAATTGCATGGCTTAGCGCAGAAACATCACCTTGTTCTATTACAACACCCGTTTTTTCATCAACAGCTTCAGGACTTCCCCCTGTACGATAAGTAACCACAGGCGTTCCACAGGCTAATGCCTCCAAATTTACAGTTGGAAATGTATCTGCATAGGTTGGATTAATGAAAACATTTGCAGATGAATAAAGTTCCACTAATTCTTCTACATTTTGAGTTCTTTCTATTCCCGTAATACCCTCAGGTAGTTTTCTTACTTGCTTTTCAGTTAATCCTACCATAATTAATTCATAACTATCTGACAACAGCTTTCTCACTTGAAGGATATCATTAAATCCCTTATCATTATTCCAGACATTTGATACAGCCAGAACACGAAAAAGGTTATTCCTTGACAAAGATTTTAAAGGGCGAAAAACATTCAAATCTATACCATTCCTAAAAACCTCAACTCGCTTATCCTGTAAAAGGACTCTTCTACAAAATTAGCCATCCATTGCGAACAAGCAACAACTGATAGACTCTTACAATCCTGACATAATTGCTTTTTCAGAAGCCAATGAACTTTAGACCTATCAAGTAATGTATGAGGATTATCACGAAGTGGGCAATCGTGACAACCTGTTTTCCATCTGAAACAATCTTTTGTCACAAAATGAAAACAATGTCCAGTAAAAGCCCAACAATCATGAAATGTCCATACAACAGGAATACCAGAAGCGTTCAAATATTTACAAAGCAGACGATAGTTAATGTAATGGTCATGAATATTATGCAACTGTATAACATCGTAAGTATCCGCTCAACTCCGTATTGCAAATCTCAAAATAATGTTGTATCTTTGCACGGCGGCATCATTTTTCTAATTTTGAGACAAGAATACGCAATTTAGCCCTCCATCAGCACAAGCTAATGGAGGTTATAACTTAATTTGACTAAACTTTAAATTCTTTTTTATTGTTCCTCATCTTCCCAAAACTCAGGAAGAAGAGTATAAAGTTTATCCTCAGGCGTAGAATCTATGTTCTTCAACACATAACAAAGCCAACGCTCTGGATTTTTATCTAGCACCTTACATGCTCCAAACAAGGAGTACATCATCACTCAGCGTGATGATTTTACTAGCCTTGGCAAACACTTTACGGTTCATTTTGCACCAGAAGCGATAGACGAAGTTCGACTCCCTGATGCCAATGTTCTTCAGCGCATCGGGATAGATGTCATATTCCACGATGGAGAACTTGTTGTTTAGCAGCAAGGAGCACCAATAGCTCATCGGAGGATTGGTGAAATACATCACCTCGTAGCCTCTGTATTTCAGCCAGTTTTCAGACATATTTCCATCGAACCCCATGCCCAAGTAAGCACCCTCTTCAGGGTGTTCGAGCGGTTGTAATTCACTATTTTATCCACTTCCACCTTAGCAGCCAAAGGGCATTCGCCCAATTTCACTCTTCCAGCGACCAACTTCACCACGTCATACTTTCTAGTAATGGCATTCACCACGTCGATGGTCAGGTCTCCCGTGCTTTGGTTCACGATAACAATTTTATTCATTCTGATTCCTTAGAAATGTGATTATCATTTAAAGCGTTCTACCCTTGCCAGACATTTACCAACTGTTTCCATACCATTGGCATAGAATATTGGCTCATCACTCGCTTGTATGCCTTCGAAACCATACATTCCTTTAATTCAGGACTTTCCAAGAGCTTAGTCACCGCTTTTTGCACGGCCATTGTATCCCTAGGCGCAAAACATACTCCACATGCATCATTTTCAACATCAAGCATCTCGGGTATAGCTCCAACATTCGATGAAGCAATAGCACATCCACACACCATAGCCTCCAAAATTACATTTGGGAAGCCCTCGGAATAACTAGGGAACACCAAGATATCTGCTTCCAGCAATTCTCTAATTACAAGTTCATGCGAAACCTCTCCCAACATTTCTAGCCAACATCCACTATCTTTAACTCGAGCTATACGAAACAACTCGTTTTTCATCTCGGCATCATATTTTCCGATGATTCTTAGTTGTATATTGTTGAGGGCAGAACATGCCTTCACCAGTTCTACCACACCCTTGGTCTTATAAACATGACCTACAAAGATCAATCTTCTTGGCTCTCTTTTAACCTCTAATTTCAATTTTTCAGCCAATGTTACAATACTCAAATCCAAAGGGTTGGGCAAATAGCGAATATCACACAATTTTTGCTCCTTCACAGCTATATAAGTAGGTCTGTTCATAGCCACTACTCTGTCTGCCAACCGGAAGGCAATTTTGAGTAGTTTCCACTCCCACTTATCTTGCTTAATAATTACAGGAACTCTTCCGAAATGAAGATGTAACACAGACTTTACTTTCCTTTGTTTAGCAACATACAACAACACCAAATCCTTCAGCAATCCCAAGCTGGCACTCGTACAGATGTGAATTACCTCGGGTTTTTCATCTCTCATACACCCTATGGCAGTCATGATAGAACGACACTGGTCTTTTATGCCCCAGCGAATTCTTGAGATCAAAGTCGTGCCTTCGGTAATAAGCTGATGCCGATCAAAAGAAACCGGAATCAATTCTACATCATCCTTCCTACCCTCTGTTTTCCAATAGGATACAATATATTTTCCCCACTGAGTAATGCCTCCACCAGCATATGCCTTTGAGTCCACGTATGGGGAGCAAAATAACACTTTCATAAACTCTCTTTTATATCATTCATTTGTTGGAAATTTACAATTCTATTCAACCAAGATAAAGGTGAATACTTCTTCACTATGTCAGAGTATGGTTCAAAAGTTCAACAATTTCTAAGTATATCAATATATTTATGAACAAATGTTGAACTTCTAAGAAGATTCATAGCCTTGGTGCGACTATTTTTCCGATATATCTGATATTGAGTTTCATTCAAATCCAAAGCCTCTGATAGTTTCTCTGCAATAGAGTTCGGTCTGAAAGGGTTAAAAAGGAATCCATTAAAACCTTCATTGACATAAATAGAATTGTCACAAACATCGCTACATATTACAGGAAGCCCTGTGGAAATAGCTTCGCAAATCACATTTGGAGTCCCTTCAAAAAAAGAAGGAAGACAGAAAAAATCTGCCTCCGCATATTTTTTCTCTATTTCTTTGGTCTTGGGACATAATTCTATAAAATCCTGTAACCCATATTCAATAATTTTAGTTCTACATTGCTCGAGGTAGTCAGAATATCTATCAGCTATACCATACCAGCAAACTCTAAAGTGAAGACCTGCATCTTTTAGCAATTTCACACCTTCTATGAAGCCTAAAGTATTCTTAGATTTCCAAATCGTAGCTGCAACCACGATTAAAGGACATTCCCTTCTTGGGTGCTTGACATAAGAAAACTTTTCTAAATCGACAAAATTGGTAATTGTTTTCATTTTTACCTTCATCCACGGATAATGCTTCAAGAGGAATTTCTCTTGCGCATAGCTATTTGGTACAATTGCGTCTGCAGTATGATATAAGCAAAAACGTATTCGCTCATTTAGGCCCATATTCTGGGTTGTATTCCTTTCGCTTACAATGAGGTGGAACTTACAGCCCATTATCTTGGTCAAACACGCTACCATGGAAGGGGTTTCCTGATATGCTATCACCCAATTAGGCTTCTCTATTTGAAAATACCTGCGGACAGCAAATATTCGTTTTTTTGTATTGCCCGCATTTGGGATTATTTCATTTTCTACTCTATTCTCATCGAGATATTGCTTATAAAAATCAATATCGAAATAAGTACAAACTTTTACTTCATAGCCTTGTTGTTTTAGAAGTACCGCAAGTCCTACAAGTTGTCTTTGAGCTCCCCCCGCCCCTAAAGAATCTGTAAATAGTAATACTTTCATATTCAAAAACAAAGATGATAACGTTCTAACAAATCTCCAGATACAAAGCGATAAAAAATCAATCCACAATATAAAAATCCAACTATATATTTAGAATTTATATTTGAATCTTTACTCAAGGTATTAGGAATTATCAAATAGACCATATCAGAATAATACATATTTAATCTACTTGTAGGATTATACCCCACACCAACAAATGATATAATCAATCCTATTGAAAGAATTAAAGAAAAAAATCTATCCAAAGGAGAATTATACAATAAAGATTTCAATACATAAATTCGATAAATAAAAACACACAGCAGAATAAAAAAACCTGTATAATTTGTTCCCTCAACACCATGTGTCAAATATACATCATAACCTTTAAGGAAACCTGTTGAAAACATAAAAAGTATCCTAACATAAATAAATGCCACAATGCCAAATAGACTTAAACAAATAAACAAACGTTTCTGACTTTTTATTCCATATAAGAAATAAATTGGGAAGAAAACAATGGCGGTTTGATGAAATAAAAAAGCTAAAACACACAATAAAACAAAACTCCAAATTTTTCTCTCCAGAACATATTTTATAGAAATATAACATATGCTCATTGCCATAAATTGTCTTAGCACAAGTAATGACATTCCATAATTATTCAAAAAGAATATTAAAACAGATAACCAAGGGATTAGAGAATAGCGTTTTATTGACAAATAATATCCCAACAAAATAATACTACTCGTAATCGCGAAAAAAGTCAAACTTGAATCTGAAAAAACAGAGATACATTTTACTAGAAAATTATATGCGGGTTCTTTATGGTTATACCAAAACCCCCTGTTAATCAAATAATCCCAATTTAAAGTAGGCATCTTCCAAAAATCACTCAAATATTGAGGCAAATCCGGAAAAGAATTACCGTCTTTAAAAACATGTACAAACCATAGTATAAAAAAAGACAGAATCAAAAAAACAGAATCTCGTTTATATATCTGATTTCCACAGTAAAAGGCCAATGAAAAAACTAATAAAAGACCTAAACAACCTAAAAGTATCAACATAAAAATCTTTAATGTAAATTAGCAAGCCTTCCCTCTAAAAAGGGAATATATTTTGAGATAATATAAGAAGAACATATTGAGAAACCTATTGTCAATAGAAATATCAGTATGTCCTTATCTATCATAAGAGACAATATATCTTTTATGTAAGGATGTACCATAAGCAATAGCAAGCTATGCTTTCCACAGAATATCAATAAACTTGATATTGGCCATACCCTATATAAAATGATACTAACTATCAAAATGGAATAACATGACAATATAGCAAATCCTATTGTTATAAAATATGTCTGCCCATATAATAAATTACTAGCATAAGCACACCAATGATATCCCATGAATTGCCCCCCCACAGACCGTCCGAAAACCTTGATTTTCTGCTTTTTATCACTGTTTTGAGGGCATATAAAGCCCTCTAAGCTAGTCTGGGGACCAGCTCTAAAATTTCGATTTCCAATAAAATTCATAATTGATGTGCTCAAATCGAGCGAAAATAAGTGATAGGAGGTC
>ERZ773248.410-NODE-410-length-56653-cov-19.482031_pt1 | contig 56653 bp, 53 predicted proteins | sample MGYA00580518_ERZ773248 | MGnify/ENA primary metagenome ERZ773248 (study PRJEB29015, sample SAMEA2737762) | human gut metagenome | biome: human gut; feature: human-associated habitat; material: faeces | place: China | collected 2012 ...
TAATTGTAACTGCGAATGATCTTTTAACATGACAGGTCCTCCTTCCTCATATTTCCATTAAAATATTTACAGGTAAAAAAGATGTATTTAATGTATTTTGTAATCCAATTTTAACAGATTCCATATCAGTATATACATCTGAATCTTATCAATGTATTTTGTGTTGAGTATATTGATAATCATTGAATTAACGAAGGGAGTGATACTTATATGTTTACATCAAAAGAGCTATCAATTATAACGCTTGAATATTTTAAGGTGAAGATGTGTGTTTCCGATGTTTGTGAACTTGAATCACAGAACGGTGACCACTGGCTCATATTAAAGAAACAAGTTACAGTACCTAAAAAGCAGCTACATAATATAAAAAGCTTCTCATATACATATCTGGTGTTCCATCGTCATTCTGGTTCGGATGGATTCCATCTTCATACAGAGATGTCATCGCTATTGGACTGCATACTCGAAATAATCAATCATGATGATTATCGTTTGAAACGAAGGCGTACAGGAAACGAGAAAACATACTTCGATGTTGTAGTTTCGAAATTTATGCAACAAAAATCCTTTGTTTTAAAAGAAAAGCCTCACAGGAGAGACCTGCAAGGCTAATCTTTATTAAGTGTATTCTCTGTTCGTGTGGTCAATTATTGGCTGATTATTGTAAATATTTCTCTTTCGTAGTTCTATCAAACTATTAAACATTGCCGGAAAGAACACATTCCTCAATTCGTTTTCTTCTGGGAATAGATAATCGGCATAAGCATCCTGTGTTGGATAAGGAAGACCATGAATTTGTACGGGTTTCAGTATGCTGCACAATCTCATACTCGCATAAAACGGCATGTCTGATAAATAATAGGCAAGATTTGAAAGCAAATCATTATCGCTGACAATCAGGTCGATGGTTGTCAGGATTTTACCAGCATATGCAGGAACATTAGGTACCTTTTCCTGAAGAGATTTAGCATAACGTTCCAGTTTATCTATGTTTTCAGGGCTTAGTCCTATTTCGTGAAATAAAGTATGTTCAGGGATATTCATTGTATTGATTTCACCAAATAGATATTCATAATCGCATCCCATTATAGACTTTAATATAAATAAGTCAGTCATAGATAGACGAGTATCTTTCTCGTCTTCAGATTTTGCTTCCCAGTTCTGGTATGTGCGGAGTACGCTGACTTTTTCTGGCATGTATGCTGTTCCTTTTACAGTCTTTTCAAGATTATGTTCTTTTCGGTAAGAATATATAAGGTCAGCAACATTGTCCTGAGTATAATGATTATATTCTCTCCATTTTCGAAGTCTGACACCGAATGAGTCACCGTCTTCAGCCAATACAATCTTATCTAATGTAGGAAAGTCCGCTGGATATATTATTTCCTGATTTCTTTTTGCTGTTCTTAATTGACTGAGTTTTGTAGCGATGGTAATCAAATAGACGAGATGGATATCATCATGGGTAAGTACATCGGTAGTGCCATCCATATATGCATCCTCGGTAGGGACACCTGCGACAGGTCTATTGATGGAGATAGTAGAAAACTCATTATCCTTATCGTCATCGCTAACATCAGACTTTTCTTCTGCATTATCAATATTGGTGAGATACCAGCTGAGGTATGCCATCAAGTCATCATCAGATATCATTTTATCTAAGGCGGTTATAATGCTGTGGGCATAAGTGGCGGAAGATGTTTTTTCGCTATCCTGCATATAGGATTTGTCATAGCTAAATAACTTTTCGATAGTAGACCTGTTAAGACCTGTCTGCTCGGATATCTCGTCTGTATGTTTGTGAGGCGTATCTATCTCACAAAATAAAAACTCATAGTCACATTCAAGTATATGTTTCAGAATGCGAAGATTGGTCATAGAGAATGGCGTATCGGCTGAAAAAGAATCTGTTTCCTTTGCTTCCCATTTATGATAAGTCCGCATTAAACTTAGGATGCGGCGTTCTTTTTTTTGAGTGCGCTTAGCATCAATTTCATAGTCGATGGGCTTGTATTCAGCCTTCCCAGTATATTCTTTCTTTAATTCCTCGTTTAAAATATCATCGTCCTCGAGACCAAGTAGTTTACGGTAGCTGTAAATGGCCTCAGCCATTTCCATCTGTGATATATCGTTAAGTTCACGCCATTTTTTTAATCTGCCACCGAAGGTTCTGTATTCTTCATATCTGAATTGGAAATATTCATCACTCCTTGCCCATATCTCTTTTAATTCGTTTTGTTCAAAATCCATAGTGAACCCTCCTTTCGTGCGATACGAAATAAATATACATCAAATAAAGGAGAAAATCAATATTTATGTAAAAAATATGTCAGTTTACTTTCGTGTATTACGAACTATAATAATGATAGAGGGACAGAGGAAAGGAGTGATGAATTTGAATGATAAAATGCTTCCCTCGATGATAACGATAAAACAGGCAGCGATTGAAACAGGATTACCAGATTATTTCCTGCGGAAGTTATGCATTACAAGACAGGTCGAGGCTATAAAAAGCGGAAAGAAATACTACATAAATGAAAACAGTCTGCATAATTTCCTGACGGATGAGAAAGAGGTGCGGACATGAAAAAGTTCTTTGACAAGTTAATGTTATCCGGCATATGGATACAGCCGATTGTGATGACCGGTATTATCAAATATCTTCAGGCAAATAACCCAAGATTATTGATAGACCAGAAAAACTGGATTATGTGTCTGCTGATATCCTTTGTACCAGTTCTTCTTATATATAGTGAGAGCCTTGGAAAGCCAAAGGAAGAGGATGCCATGACCGGAAAACATAAGGCTATGTATCCTGAAATACCAAGGGAGCTTCTACATAAGGAACCAACCGGAATAATCCTTGGGAAGGATAAACGCACAGGAAAATATGTGTGTAAACTGCTGGAAGAAGACGGACATGTATTTTTGATAGGCGGTTCTGGTTCGGGTAAGTCAAGCGCATTCGTAATTCCGGCATTACTTATAAATAAGAAGGCTCGGATATTTGCCGTAGACATCAAAGGAGAACTAAGTTTCAAATCAGCAAAGTATGGAAGCAAGCACGTACTTATATTTAATCCGTCTGACAGAAGTAAATATGGATATGACCCACTTTATAACCTGACGGAAAAAAGCAGCACACAGCAGATAATGGAAACGATGCAGACGATAACTTATTCGCTGATTTCAATGCCAGCCGGACTTAAAGACCCGTTTTGGAAAAATTCAGCGAGGAACCTTTTGTTAGGACTTCTTATATATTACTACAAGCAGGGAGCAAGAGATTTTGTTGGAATCATTGATGAGATTCTAGGAAGACCTGTAAAGGAAAGCATCCAAGCGGTTATGGACAATGCAAAACCAAATTCGGTGGAATACCGTTATATTGTTCAGTTTAAGGATATGGAAGACGAAACGCTTGGTGGTATCGTAGCTGAAATGAGCAATCATATTGTTATTTTTGCAAATGACCAGGATGTCAGATACGCCTTCAAGGATAATCCAAGCAAGCTGAATCCATTAAAACTGGAAGAGGGATACAGTGTTTATCTGTCCATACGTGAAGAAAAACTGTCAGCCTATTATGACGTGATGCAGCTGATTATCAACCAGACGTTGAGTCAGTTAGAGAAAAGACCGGAAGATTCTGAACCAGTCATCTTTGTAATAGATGAGCTGCCAAGGATTTTAAGTGCTGGAAAGCTGGACAGACTTCTTGACGGAGCAAGAACGTTACGAAGCAGAAAGGTATGTCTGTTCCTGATAACGCAGTCAACAGAGGCTTTGATGTCGGCATTTACCGAAAACGAGGTCGCAGATTTAATAAGTAACTGCCCATATGTCATTGTTTTATCGGCATCATCGAGTAAAACGCAAAAATCTGTATGCTCGTGGTGCGGAAAGTATAAGGTCAGAAAAACAAGTTGGAGCGGTGGGAGTACCAAGGATAGAAAAACAACGGTTTCTTATGAAGAAAAGGATATTGTTGAGCCTTCTGACCTGATGACATTAAAGAACAGCGGAGAGGCAATTCTTATTACGCCTTATGGATACAGTAGGGTTAAAAAGGTGCCTTATTACGAAGACAAGATTTTGAAGCCAATAGCGGAGAAGATTGTCAAATATAACAAGAATATAAGCAATATGTAAACTGGATGTACATCTGCGGCGAGTATATTCGCCGCAGGCATCCGCCTTAAAGAAAGGAAGTGCATATTATGATGTACCAGAAGATTAAGCTTTTAAACGGAACTGTAGTTGTACCTGATGATTGTATCGTTGTTGAAGAGACCAAAACAGAGAAGTCGAATTATGTCGGGATTGTGGCAGAGAAAAACGGGACATTACCGCATTATCTGATATTTTCAGATACGCCAATCAGTGATTTTAGCGTAGAGGATGAAGATGCTCTGTATGTCAAACTGGGACAGCTGTTCCCTGAGGTTGAAAATGTCAGACAACAGGAAGTGGAAGCTGTTTTTGATGATGACGTTGTTGTAAATGCTGATGAATGGAAAGAAGCACCAAGACTTGGGCTCTTTCCGGTTCGTGAAGCGAAGGATATGGATAATCTGTACTTCGATACAGGCATTTTAAGAAAGGAAGGTTAAATTATGGAGTACGAAGCATTTGTTAAACAGTTTATGGACGAATTACAACAGAATATGGAACATGATGGCGTTGAACTTCAGAGACATGAAGTCACAAAGAATAACGGTGTAGTTAAGGACGGGGTATCTATAAGATATCCTGATAATCCGGTGGCTCCGACTGTATATCTGGATGACTTATATCAGATGATGAAGGACGGATACAGTGTATCTGAACTTGCTGAAAATACAGCAGAGAACATTGGAAGACAGAAATCTGACATGCCGGAAATGCCAAAACTCACGCAGGAATCAGCGAGAGAAAACCTTTATTGTACAGTAATAAATACTGCTGACAATGAAGAGATGCTCAAAAATGTGCCGCATGAGAATATCGAAGATTTGTCTGTGGTTGCAAGATTTAAAGTGGGCGAAAATGGAAGTTTCCTTGTAACAGATGATATCTGTAAGTCTTTACAAATGACATCTGAAGAGGTAATGGAAGCCGCCCATGCAAATACGGATGGTCAGGAATTTAAGTGCCAGACTATGGGTGAAGTGATGCGCGAGCTTATGCTCAATGACGGTATGCCTGAAGACTATGCCGATGAGCTGATTCAGATGCAGGGTGAACAGTGTCCAATGTGGATTCTTACGAATGAACAGAAGCTTGATGGTGCTGTTGCCATCACTTCACAGGAAACAATGAAAGCGGCTCATGAAAAACTGGGGGAAGACTTCTATGTACTTCCGAGCAGCCGCCATGAGGTTATTCTGGTTCCGCAGAGCGTTGTGTCAGATATAAACGACCTTAAAACAATGGTACATGATGTGAATGCCACAGAAGTAAGCAAGACGGATAAACTCTCTGACAGTGTATATAGGTTTGATGGTCGCAAATTAACACTTGCGGATGCTCCTGTTGAAAAAATGGGTGAAACGTTAACAGAGGGGCTGTCTAAAGGACATGCTCACAGTCATTAAGGAGGCAAATTATGGAGAAGCACAATATTACTGATTACACAGATTTTTACGCAACATTTATGAGAATCAAAGATACCGAGAACCGGCAGGATTATATAGTCCTGCCGGATGGAAAGGGTAAGAGTGAATCAAATGGAAACGATAGGAAGTATTACAACTGATAAAGCTGCATCTCAGGCAGATAAGGTCAGGGAAATAACAGACAAGTTGGAACAGGGAATAAAAGATTTGTTTGAATCTGACAGATATATGAATTATCTGAAGATAATGTCCCGGTTTCACAATTACAGCTTTAATAATTCTCTCCTGATTGCTATGCAAAAACCGGATGCAACTTATGTTGCTGGCTATACATCATGGGAGAAGAACTTTGACCGACATGTACAGAAGGGGCAAAAGGGTATTCGTATCCTTGCTCCTTCTCCATACAAAATAAAGAAAGATGTGGACAGGATTGATCCAAACACTCAGAGACCTGTTCTTGGCAGTGATGGGAAGCCCTTAAGAGAACGAGTCGAGGCAACAATACCAGCATATAAGGTAACTACGGTATTTGATGTTTCTCAGACAGAGGGACGGGATTTGCCAGAAATAGCATCCGACCTGCAGAACGATGTTGAAGGATTTAACCGCTTAATGGATGCGCTTAAAGAAGTATCACCTGTACCTATTGAATTAAGACAAATAGAAGGTAGCTCCCACGGATATTATCATCTTGAAGATAAGAAGATTGTTGTAAAAGAAGGCATGAGTCAGCAGCAAACATTAAAGACCTGTATCCATGAGATTGCGCATTCTATACTTCATGACAAAGATACCGGCAAAGAAAAGGATAACCTTCCGGACAGACGCACAAAGGAAGTCGAGGCTGAAAGTGTTGCATATACGGTCTGTCAGCATTTCGGAATTGATTCATCAGATTATTCATTTGGTTACGTTGCCGGATGGAGCAGCGGAAAGAAATTGGACGAATTGAAAAGCAGTATGAATACGATACGAAGTACTGCATCAGATATTATCAATTCCGTTGAAAAGAGTCTTTACAAGGCGAAGGATAAGATGGTAGAGAAAGCAGATGAGCAAGTAAAGACGATGGAGCGAACGATAATGGTAAAACCGGAACCTGCATTGGCGATGGATGAGCCAAAAATCAGAGTTCATGGTAGACACCATTAAGAGAGCTACGGGTGATGTCAAATTGGCATCACCCATTTTTTTACTGATGTCAGATTGATTTCAAAGAAAGCGAGGATGACAGCATGGAAAAAAATAACGATTTGACTGAATTGCAGTTGAAACATCAACAGCAGATGAAGGAAAAGCGTGATGCGATTAAGCTGCGTAAACAACGTACGCACCGCTTAATCGTAAGAGGAGCAATAGCAGAAAATGCGATAGAGGGAGCGCTTGCGATGACCGATGAGCAGTTTCAGGAGGCACTTTTACAGGCAATTCGTAAAAGTGGAGCTATTGCGACCAGCCATCCGCAGGATTCCCACGGAAGTGCCCATCGGGAGAGTCTGTCGGAAGACCCTGCGGAGCAGCCCTCGGCAGAGCGCACGGCATCACGACTTTAGGCGTGATGTATAAGTGCGCCCTTCTCCGAAGGGACATGGCTACCGGGAGTGTACTGGCTATAGATTTTAGCTTTGGATGAAGGGAGGTTTTTGAGATGGCGATATATCATTGCTCGGTACAAGTGATAGGAAGAAATGCCGGAAGATCATCTGTAGCAGCGGCAGCATATCGGGCAGGAGAAGACCTTGTTAATGAGTATGACGGCATAGAACATGATTTTACAAAAAAGAACTGGGTAGTTCATACAGAAATCATCTTACATGAGAATGCCCCGCAGGAATATTCCGATAGGAGCACTCTATGGAATGCTGTTGAAATGTTAGAAAAAAGTAAGGATGCGCAGCTGTGTCGGGAATTTGAATTATCCCTTCCGATAGAACTGATAAGGAAACAACAGATTGAAGTAGCAGAACAGTTTGCCAGAGAAAAACTTGTTTCTCAAGGAATGGTGGTTGATATAGCGATTCATAATCCTCCGGTTATGAATGACAGACATCAACCTATAGATGCAGATGGTAATCCTACTAAAGATATAAGTAAAATGCAGTTCATAAATCCTCATGCTCATATCATGGCGACTATGCGTCCGATAGATGAAAAGGGTAAATGGATGCCTAAGTCGAAGACAGAATATTTATGTATCCGAGATGGAGAAGAAAAAGGATTTACGGCAGACGAATTTAAGCAGGCAAAAGAAGAAGGCTGGGAGAAACAGTATAAGTTTTCTGAAGGTAAGAAAAAGATATGGCTGACAGCTGAAGAAGGAAAAGAACGTGGTCTCGAGAGAGTAAACCGCTCTCCTAAAACAACACCATACGGCAGGAAAAATGAAATCATAGCGTATTGGGATAGTAAGGACAGGATTTTTGAGTGGAGGCAGCACTGGGAGAAGGTTGTAAATGATAAATTTGCCAGTCTTAATTCTGAGACAAGAATAGATTGCAGATCATTTAAAGACCAGGGACGTGAGGACGAGCTTCCTACACTACATATGGGAACAGCGGCAACCAATATGGAAAGACGAGCTGAGCGTGAAATCCGTGAAGGAACACCGGAGGCTTATGTCGTCCGGTCAGATATCGGAAATATCAACCGGCAGATTAAAGAGCATAACAAATTTGTAAGGGAACTTAAAGCTAAGATTGATACGATGGTCAAGGCTGCAAAAGATTTTGTTGGAGAGCTTGCACGTAAGGTGGAAGGTATAAGAGCCAAAATCATCGGGAATAAGTATGAAGAAAATGTATTATCCCATAAGCTTGGATTCATGTCATCGAAACTTGTACCTGAGAAGGAACGTCTTGATAAGTACAGAATCGAAATTACAAAAGCTGAAAAAGCCAATGCCTCCGCTGCGAAAGAAATCAAGAAGCTGAAAAAAGAACTTGCGGCATGTTCACTTCTTCAGCTTATAAAGAAAAAACAGTTGCAAGAGCAGATACAGGAACTTCAGGAACAGATTGAAGACCGTAAGGATTATATGCAGAGCATAGCCCGGATGTGTGGTTTTACATCTGCGGTAGAATATGAAGAAGCAAAGGCTGATTTTGGAGTAAAATACAAAGATTATAAGAAGATGTCTACGGCGGTAGAGCAGATTCAAAAAGATAATCAGCAGCTAGAAGCAGAATATACTACAGAAATGAAGAAAGTACAGCCGGATGCTGCAGAAGAATTTTCACAAAAGAGAGCTGATGTCAGGAAAGAGATGGAAACTGCGACCAAGGCTAAATTGAAAGAAAAATACGGTTATGGCTTTGAAGAAGGCAAATTTGCAGATGCTAGACATGCGGCGGATGAAAAACTTGGTATAAAGCGGAATCGTATCAATTTGAAAGAAGCTATAGAATCCGATAAGGAACAGATAAGACAAAAAGATGAGATTACGCCAGATATAGTCAAAAAGAAGACCCATCATGTACACCACTAAGATTTAGGGCTGCCGAGAGGCTGTAAATTTTTCTGTGTCTTTAAAGAAATGAGACCGCTTTGATTAGAATCAGATATGTATCGTTTTTTGACGAACCATTTGCTTTGTTGTATGTCGAATGATTTTCTTATTCAGAGTATTGCCTGTCTCCGCAAAGTTATACCTGTTTTGTTGATTTTTTTGCATAAGAAACAGACATTAACCTGTTTACTGCTTTTCGTGGGCGCTGCCCACACCCGGCCTCGAGAATAAGACGGGTTATTTCTGGCAATACTGTTAATGCCGAAAGAATAAAATATAGCAAGTGTGACCGGGAGAGCTGTTTGTTTTACTACTCCCGGTCATTCTCTGTTTACAGGTACTGATTCAGACGTTCTCCATCTTTTCGCATAGACCTTCCTATATTGTCAAGCCCTAAATCATTGATTTTTCAGGCTTTTCTTTAAATGTTTGCCTCACAAAACAGAGCCAGAAGTGTATGACAGTCATTGTATCTTGTACTGAATAGCTGAAAGGGGGTGCAGTTTATAAAACGTTCCTCTGATCTGCTTTATAAAGGCTATAAATCCTCTGTTAACTATGATGGTGAACCTTCCGTGTCTAATGGTATCGTGTACCAACTTCCTTCGTCCCACCTGTTCATACACTGAGTGCCTGCTAAGCTTTCGAACAGGGTCATGCCCTACGGAGTGAATTACTGCAGGCTACAGCTCTTGTTTGTATTTTGATATTACTGACCTGTTCATTCCACAGGGTACGGGTATTCCGTGGACGCATCCCCTGCTTCATTTTCTGCTGGTCATTGTGCTGATGCAGTTGTCCATACAACTCCATCGGGTTTCTTTCCAGAACCCTGCCCGGTCTCGGAATTATCCGGAACCTGGCAAGGCTCTGGAATAATCATTTTGATGTGCTTATGCAGCAAGTGCTTCCTGCTTTTCCTGCCGTTTAATGTCCGTAAGCATCTTTTTCGGATCATACGCAGTTCCCTTCTTCATAATCGTATAGATGATTCTCAGAAGCTTGCAGGCAATCACGATCAGCGACTGCATCTTTTTGAGCGGATTCTTTGTTCGGGTCGTGTAGTATATGTGAAGTTCCTTAAATTCATCAGCATGTGCTACCGCTGACTTTGCCGCTTGGAACAACCAGTATCTGAGTCGTTTGCGTCCTCTATGGCTAATCTTGGTTTCTCCCTTGTGTTTTCCGAACTGCACGCTACAACAACCGGTTCTATGAATGCTAAAACAGAAGCTTTTCCTGCTTCGATATATTTTAAGCCCGTTGTATACAATAAAAAGGTATAGCGGTCAATAACAATAGATATGAAAAGAATATTGTGAATATTTCACAGTAAAAATTTAAAAATCTATCGAATTTGTAGAAAAAAATATGATGGCGAAAAAAACCTTGAAATTTAAATATGAAAGTGATATTTTAAAATCATAGAATATATTTTTTAATAATAAAATATATTTAAAAATAATTACACAAAGAAAGGGGAATGTTATGAAAATTACTTCTGTAACAGCAATCATTTTGAGAACTCCGATGAAAACTCCATTTACTTCAGCTCGTGGATGGTGGTATAGGACAAAGAATGCCATGTTGGTTAAGATCGAGACAGATGAGGGAATTGTTGGATGGGGAGAAGCATATGGTCCTGCTGAGATAACTAAAGCAATTGTGGATAATTTGTTAGCGTCACAGATTACAGGATGTGATCCCCTGGATACAAATGTATTGTGGGAGAAAATGTATCAAAGAATTGAAGATTATGATCCCGAGGGATTTGGTGTAGCAGCAATCAGTGCAATTGATATTGCACTTTGGGATATCAAAGGCAAGGCATTTAATGTGCCAGTATATAAGTTGCTAGGAGGTGCTCATAGAGAATATGTAACACCTTATGCAACAGGACTATATTTTACAAAAGAGAGTGATGATTATGAAGAATTTATAAAACCGGCTGTTGAGGAAGCTGAAAAATATAAAGAATTAGGCTTTAAAGGCATAAAAATGAAAATTGCACTTCCAAGAATTGCAGAGTTAAAGCGAGTTCAGGCAGTGCGGGAGGCGATTGGTGATAATGTGGAATTAATGGTAGATGCTAACCATGGATATAATCTTTACGATGCCCAGTGGCTGGCACATGAATTTGAGAAACTAAAAATTAGTTGGTTTGAAGAACCTATATCACCACATGATCTTACAGGATATGCGGAGCTAAGAAGCAAAACAACAATTCCTCTTGCAGGTGGTGAGAATGCATTTACAAGATATGCATTTAAAAATATTATAGACAGCCGGGCAATGGATATCATTCAGCCAGATGTGTGTTGTTGTGGAGGAATAACAGAAGCAATGAGAATTTCGGATATCGCAGAACCGGCAGGTGTTAGCTTTATTACACACGTATGGGGCTCAGCAGTTGGAACATATGCTGCATTGCAGGTTATGGGGGCGTTACCTCCAGCACCTCATAGTTGGAAACCGGCACAGATGTGGATGGAGTATGAGCAGACAGAGAATCCTTTCCGTGATCATCTGGTGACAGAACCCATTGTGCAGAAGAATGGGAAGGTAGCAATTCCACAGAAGCCGGGACTAGGATTTGAGATTAACCAGGAAACTATCGATAAATATCGTGTGAAATGAGAGCAAAAATGAAGAAAATAATGTTATCGCATGAGTTGTGCGATGAAGGTATGAGCTACCTTAAATCACATGAGAATATTAAAGTAATATGTCATAATACTGCAGATATCGATACAGTTATGGATGAATTTAAAGAAGCTGAAGGATATTTACTGCGGATGGGGAAGCTTGATCGTAGATGCATTATGGCAGCAGAACGTTTGAAGGTTATTGCCAGACCTGGAGTAGGCGTTGATACAATTGATGTTCAGACAGCAACTGAGTACGGAATACCGGTTGTCATCACCCCAGGAGCGAATTCTCTGTCAGTTGCGGAACATACATTGACAATGCTACTTGCATTGGCAAAAAATCTGCTTGAAAGTGACAAGGAAACAAAATCGGGTAATTTTAATATAAGAAATAAAAGTGCATCGATAGAGATACAGGGAAAGGTGCTGGGTATTTTGGGCTTTGGAGCGATTGGCAGAGAGGTCGCGCGGTTGGCAACAGGTGTTGGGCTTAAAGTGATAGTATTTGATCCTTATGTTGAGGAGAAGGTTATCAGGGAGAAGGGATATTTATCTGCTAAAACATTACAGGACTTGCTGCCTGAATGTGACTTTGTTACACTTCATGTGCCTTCTACACCTGAAAATAGATATTTAATCAATGATAGTACAATGAATCTGTTCAAGGAGAAAGCATATTTGATAAATTGCGCCAGAGGGGATTTGGTAGACGAGAGCGCATTGTATAAAGGATTGCGTGAGGGAAGGCTTGCAGGAGCGGCAGCAGATTTGATGGCAATGGAACCATTTGACATTACAAGTCCATTAATGAGTTTACCTAATTTCATAGCTACCCCACATATGGCAGCGTTGTCAAGAGAAAGTTCTATTCGTGCTGCCAAAATGGCGGTAGATGGTATGATTGCAGTTATAAACGGCAAAAAATGGCCGCATATATGCAACCCCGATGTTTATAATCATCCAAAGTGGAAGGGCAGATAGTGAATGAAAATAATATCTTATAAGAATAAAAAGGATGAAATATTGCCAGGTGTTCTTATTTCAGAAAATGTTATCTTGAATATCAAAAAAAGTGCGGAGAAGTATGGATTTTCAGATAAAATGAGTTCTGTAAAGAAGATTTTGGAATTGGAAGATGAATTACAAACTGTGAGCAAAATTTTATCGAATTCAGATAAGTGGGTACTGGAAGAACATGGCTGGGAAATTCTTGCTCCGATAAAGGATGCAGGAAAGATAATGGGAGTAGCACTGAATTATCGGGATTTTTGCGAGAGAGGTGCACTTGAGCTGCCTAAGAAACTAAAAGTATTTGGAAAATATTGTAATGCGATAAACGATAACGGTGGAATTTTTTATACAAATGGAAGAAGTGTCACTTATGAAGGAGAACTGGGGGTTATTATAGGAAAAACTGGTAAAAACATAAGTGCTGCTAAGGCAGATGAATATATTGCTGGATTTACAGTAGTAAACGATATTTCCGCAAATGATCGTATAAGGGAAGATATTCAGTTGTTCAGGGGAAAAAATATGGATGGTGCTTTACCGATGGGGCCAGTATTAGTTTCAAAGGATGAAATTGATAATCCTATGAAACTTCATATACGAACAATGGTAGACGGCGATATTGTTCAAGACTCTTGTACCGACCAGATGATATTCGATATTTATCAGCAGATTGAGTACTTTTCGGAATTTATGACGTTAACTCCGGGGGACATTATTGCAACAGGGACCCCTGCTGGAACAGCTCTACAATATAATCCGCCTCGTTTTTTGAAACCTGGGCAGAGGGTTGTAATCGAAATAGAAAAGATTGGAAGATTAGAAACAATAATTGCCTAAATAGTAATCAGGCAGATAACTTGAAAAAATAAAAAAGGAGAAGGAAATATGAGAAAAAAAGGAATGTTAGTAGTAGCGCTGATTATGGCAATGGCATTAACTGCTTGTTCTGAGCAGAAAGATGCAGGTGGTACCGCGGCAGTATCAACCACAGCCGAGGCAAAGAGTCAGGGGGAAGCAAAAAAAGAAGTAAAATCAGAAACGGAAGCTAAGATGCAAGGGATTGTTCCGAAAGACGTTGTTATTTCTGGAGGAACTACAGGAGGATCGTGGAATTTGTTCACAACTGTAGTTGGTAATTTCCTTCCAGAAGATATAGCTGGTATCAGAACGACAGTGTCTCCGGGAGCAGCGTTAAGCAATCTTCAGGGTGTACAGGATGGAACTATTACATTAGCGATTTCTAAGCTTCCAACAACTGTGGATGGTTATAATGCTGTACAGCCTTTTACTGCACCCTTAAATAAGGTTGTAAATATGGGGTATCTGTATACGGAACACTATCATATATTGGTGAATAAGGATTCCGATATTCATTCAGTCGCTGATTTAAAGGGTAAAAATGTTACAACATTTGCAAAAGGAAATACTGCAGAGCTAATCTGTTCTGATATTCTCGAGGTGAATGGGCTTACATATGATGATTTGGGCTCCATTAATTTTTCAAATTTGAGTGATATGGGAGAGCAATTTAAAGATGGATTAACAGATTGCCTTATGTTTGCATCAGCAACACCTGTTTCCACTGTGCTGGATATTGTTACAGCGAGAGATATACGCCTAATTGAATTAACAGATGAAGATTTTAAGAAGCTTCAGGAAATTTCTCCAGCTTATATTGAAAATGTAATACCTGCCAATACATATTCAGGTATAGAAAAAGATGTACGTTGTTTAGGAACGATGCAGCATATGATCGTCTCTTCCGATTTAGATACAGATTTTGTCTATCAAATGACGAAATCAATTGTGGAGCATCTGGATGATATTGCTGCAACGCATGCAGTGTATGCAGCATTGACACCTGAGATGATGGCCCAGGATTTGGGAATTCCAATGCATCCAGGAGCAGAAAAGTATTATAAAGAAATTGGAGCAATGAAATAGGTTGGAGATATATGAAATAGGAGAAACTTTCATGAATCAAAATAAGAAAGAGATATCTTTGCGGGAAAAAGCAATATTTGTTGTAGCCTTGATATTTGCTGTTTTTCACCTGTATACTGCTGTAACCGGTTCTATGATTGCCATATACCAGCGTAGTATACATTTCATGTTTGCAGCGGTATTGGTGTTTCTGCTTCATCCTACGAGACTCGTTAAGGATAAAAAAATAGTCGTTAATTCAGTGATAGACATTCTTTTGATTTCCTGCGCAGTAATTCCGATTGCATATTTATTTTTTAATGAAAAATGGCTGATAACAAGATTCTTTTACATTGAAAAGTTAACTTGGTACCAGTATATGTTCTGTATCATGCTGATTATTTCTGTGTTGGAAGGAACAAGAAGAAAATTGGGGTATGCGCTGCCAATAATTGCTCTTATAGCAATGGCATATATGTTGTTGGGTAAATATCTGCCAGGAGTATTTGGAAATGGAGGCTTTTCCACAATAGCTTTTGTTGATACCCTTTACACAACAACAGAGGGGATTTTTGGTACAGCTCTTGGTGCTTCTGCGACATTTGTAGTGTTGTTTGTTATTTTTGGTTCGTTTTTGGAAGCTTCTGGCGTTGGTGATTATTTTATTAAAGTTGCCATGGCCTTAACTCAGAAGTCATGTGGTGGTTCAGCTAAAGCTGCTGTGATTTCAAGCAGTTTATTTGGAAGCATTTCTGGCAGTGCTATTGCGAATGTAGCAACAACTGGCCAAATAACAATTCCGCTGATGAAACGTAACGGGTATAGTGCGGTATTTGCCGGAGCAGTTGAAGCGGTGGCATCTACGGGAGGACAGATAATGCCGCCGGTTATGGGAGCAATTGCGTTTATTATGGCCGAATATACTGGGATTCCATACGCCAAAATTCTAGTGGCAGCTTTGGTACCGGCACTTCTGTATTATACAGCAGTATTTGTTATGGTTCATTTGGAAGCAAAAAAACTGGGATTACGGCCTGCAGGAGAAACCAATCAGGATTTGAAATTAGCGAAATTGATAAAATCATCATACTTATTTTTGCCATTGATTGTACTGGTTGTGTTTCTGATGAAGGGATATAGTGCAACATTTGCTTGTATATATTCATTGATTGCCGTAATTGCAGTATCTTTCATAAAAAAAGAGACCAGAATAGATATAAAAACTTTTATGAAATGTCTTGTTTCGGGGGCAAAAGGTTGTGTTGGAGTTGCGATGGCATGTGCATGTTCTGGTATTATAGTGGGTATTGTTAATTATACAGGCATTGGTACTCGATTAAGCTCTGCATTAATCAATATTTCAGGGAACAGTCTCCTTATGGGATTGATATTTACAGCAATCTCCTGTTTGATTTTAGGAATGGGATTGCCAAGCACTCCTTCTTATATAGTAGTTGCTACATTGTTAGTGCCAACATTAATTAAGATGGGTGTAACTACAATGGGAGCGCATTTATTTGCATTTTACTTTGCAAGTATAGCTAATATTACACCCCCAGTTGCATTGGCTGCATATACAGCGGCTGGTTTGTCAGGTGCAAGTCCTATGAAAACAGGTTATTGCGCTTTTAGATTGGGTATTGCAGCTTATATTGTTCCTTTTATGTTTGCATTAAATTCAGCATTGCTAATGGATCTCTCATTAGGTGTAATGGTTGTTGGACAGGCGGTTATAACAAGTTTTATTGGAGTATTTTGTCTTGCATCAGCAGTTGAGGGGTATCTGGTAAAGGAACTGAAAATCTGGCAGAGAATTTTCATGATGGTTGCGGCAGTATTGATGGTGAAGACAGGCACAATTACTGATTTTATAGGTTTTATTTTGGCTGGTATAGTTCTCTTAGCAGTGCGTCTTCATGGAAAAAGTGATAAAAGATAGATAGAGAAGTGTTGGAGGAATTTCTATGGACAGGACAATTATAAAGAAGGTATCTGCACGTCAGGTTTTTTCAGGCAGAGGTTATCCAGCAGTGGAGGCTACAATTGAGACTTGTAGTGGAAAAAAGGGTACAGTGCAATGTGTGTCGGGACTTTCAATCGGTACTCATGAGGTGGCCTTTGCATATGATGGGGGAACCGAATGGCGAGGAATGGGGCTAAGAAATGCGGTTAGAAACATTAATGATATAATTGCTCCTGCAATCATAGGGATGGATGCGGCAAAACAATTTGAAGTCGATCATAAAATTCTCAGCTTATATGGGAATGAAACAAAACTACGTTTAGGTGGCAATTCGATTGCAGCTGTTTCTGCAGCAGTTTTGAAAGCTGCTGCAGAAGCATTAGAAATTCCGCTTTATCAACATATAGGTGGAACTAGGGCTATTACATTGCCTAACGCTTCCTATGGATGTATAAGTGGAGGAATTCGTTACTGCGATGGGAGAAAATCTGGAAGTAAACCGACATATTCATTTATAGCATATGGTTTTGAACATTTTTCTGAGGCATCCTATGCTTTGTGGGAAGTGTTCAGTGAGTGGGAAGAGTATGTGAACCGCAGATGGGGGCTTCGTTCCCAAGAACCATCTCCATATTATACTTGCTGTGGTTTTTTTAGTATTCCATATGGTGTGGTAGATAATGATTTTATGTTGTGGGATTCACTAACAGAAATTATTTGTAAATACGGCTACGAAAATAGAATTGGCCTTCAAGTGGATTGTGCAGCGGACTGTTATTATCATTCAGATACCCAGACTTATCAAGGGCTCTTTAATGGAGAGGTACGTACTAGAGATCAACAGATAGATATGATTTTAAAAATGGCAAAAGATTTTCCGTTTGTTATTATTGAAGATCCGATGAATGAGAATGACTATGAAGGCCATGCAATAATTACGAAGGAAACAGGTATTCAGATAGTGGGAGATGATCTTTTTACAACTACTACATCCCGGGTAAAAGAGGGAATTCGTCAAAATGCCTGCAACACAGTTCTTCTGAAAGTAAATCAGATTGGTTCTATTACAGAAGCATTGGAAATGATTCAGGTAGCATATGATCATGGATATGCGGTTATGCCGTGCTCCAGCAGAGGAGAGAGCTTAGATATCTGTGATTATAGTGTAGGGTTGAATTCAGGCACAATTAGAGAGTCTTCTTTGGGGAGTCCTGGAACCAGATTTCTTGAAATAGAGAAAGAGCTTGGAGCACGGGCGCGATATGCAGGTAAAAAAGGATTAAAGGGTTGGAAGTTTGGATAAATAATATAGCAGGAGGAAGGCGTATGAGTGCAACACAAATCAGGTCAATTACTGCTCAGGAAGTATACTCAGATCGGATGAAGGCTGCTGTTATGGTGACTGTGATTACAGAAAATGGAGCAGTAGGTAAGGCTGTATGCTCTCCGGGGATATCCGTGGGCTTACATGAAGAGTTACCCTTATATGATGGAGGAAAACGGTTTGCAGGTTGTGGGGTTAGAAAAGCAGTTAGAAATGTAAATGAAATTTTAGGGCCTATGCTTATTGGAAGATGCGCAGAACGACAAGCGGAGAACGATGCAATTATTTTGAGCAAAGGCAAAATTGAGATGGGAGTTAATGCTATTACAGCTTTGTCAACAGCTGTGCTTAATGCGGGAGCAAATGCTTTAGGAGAACCGCTTTATAGACATATTGGTGGAGTGAGAGCATTTACAATGCCGGTACCAGCTGCCTTGATTGCAACTGGGAGCAATCGCTATGGCTTTGAAACGGGAATAGGATATAAACCTACATATTCCATGCTAGCGTATGGTTTTGACTCCTATAATGAGGCAGTAACAGCCTTATGGGAGACATACATGAACTGGTATGATATTATGAAAACAAAACTGGCAATAAAGATGCAGCCAATTGCAGGGATGGCTATTCCAAAAGGAAAGCTTAGGAATGATTATGAGCTTTGGGAAATGATGGCAGAAGTAATTGCGTCATCAGGTTATCGTGGGCGGATTGGTCTTCAAGTGGACATGGCAGCTAATAGTTTTTATAATGAGGAAACACAGAAGTACGAGGGGATTTTTTCACCAGAGCCAAAAACACGAGATGAAATGATACAGTTGGTTTTGAAAATGGCAAGAGAGTACCCATTTGTATCAATTGAAGATCCTCTGATGGAAGATGATTTTGAAGGATTTGCAGTATTGACGAAAGAAAGTGGTATTCAAATTGTAGGCGATGACCTTATTGCAACACATAAAGACCGCTTGGAGAAAGCGATTAAAATTAAGGCTTGTAACTGTATCAGGATTGCGACTGCTCAGATAGGGACATTTTCGGAAGCAGCGGAGACGGCACTGATTGCAGCGGAAAATAATATTGGTATTAGCCCATGTGGAGAACGAGGAGAAGGATTGAATGCTTGTGATTATGCAGTAGGGTTAAATGCGGGTACGGCCAGAGAGTATGGGATGTGTTATTCTGGAAATCGCTTGATGGAAATCGAAAAAGAAATAGGAAGTCGCGTTAGGTTTTATGGAAGGGAAGGTATTAAAGGTAAAAAAATGTTAAATTGAAGACTGGAGAGGCGCTATGAGAATAAAAAATAGAGAGTGCTTGTGTTCTCACGGGAATATTGAAGGCCGTGAACAAATATTGGAGATACTAGAGGCGGGCATGCAAGCTGCCGATCCATATTACAATACAGCATCTATGATAAAAATCACTTCCGATAGGAAATTGCATATTGGAGATCCTGCTTTTGTGCCACTGGGTTCCCCAAAAACAGATAATGATATTTATACGCTTGGTACTGATATTAAACGTATATTTGTATTTGGAGCAGGAAAAGGAATACATCGTATTGCTGAGGCAATTGAAGACGCGCTGGGGGACTATTTGACTGGTGGACTTGTTATTTTAAAATATGGTGACGAGCATCAGCTAAAGAGAATTAAAGCTGTTTTTGGCAGTCATCCAGTGCCAGATGAAAATTGTGTAGAAGCTAGTCGTGAATTGGTTCGAATAATTCAGTCATACAATCTAAAAGAGACAGACCTTGTATTTACTATTATTGGTAATGGCGCGTCCTCGCTTATGACCCTGCCTTGTGAGGGGATGTCAGTTGATGATGTAAAAGAGGTGACACGTATTCTTCAAATAGAAAAGGGAGCTACTACGCCGCAGTTAAATATGATTCGCAATCAATTGGATCAATTGAAGGGGGGAAGAATTACAAGGTTTCTGTGGCCAGCTCGCATGGTTCATTTAATCCCTATTGATTTAAACGAACCTAATGCATTGGGTGGAATAGGGTATAATGGATTAATGAAAAGTAATTTCTGGCTTCATACGCTACCGGATTGTAGTTCACCTGAAAAGGCAATGGAAATATTAGAAGAATATCAGATAGAAGATAAAATTCCCCATTGTATCTTAGATTTTCTTCGAAAAATGTTTGGAAAAAATTCTGTTTTAACAGAAAAGGAATTCTCAAAATATAATTGCCGGATATTTGGTATAATGCCGGAACAACAGAGTTTCCTACCTGCTGCAATGAAAAAAGCAGAAGAACTGGGATATCCGCCATACCTTTTGACAAAACGTACTTTTGTGGATGCATTTGCCGCTGGACAACTTATAGCAAGAATTGCGGTTAATATTGATATGGATGGACAGCCATTCCAAGCGCCGTGTGCTCTTTTAATGACGGGAGAGTTGACGGTTGCTGTTGAGGGCGGAAAGGGAATAGGGGGACGAAATCAGGAATTTGCATTGAGTGCAGCAAAAGTAATTAAAGATAACCCGAATATAGTAATAGCAGCTGTTGATACAGATGGAACGGATGGACCAGGTGGAAATTTTAATTCAACTGCATGGTTAAAAGGTTGTAAGAATCTAGCTGGCGGAATTACAGATGGATATACAATGCAAGAAGCTTGCGAAAGACATATTGATTTTGAACAGGCGTTTAGAGAACATAATACCTCCGATATATTATGGAAATTGGACAGTGGAATATGGGCGGTGCAGAACATCAGTATACAAGATCTTATTGTTGTTTTAATTATGAAGAAGTAGGAAAGTTTGATTTAAGGAGGCAATAAAAGAAAAAGTTAGCTTTTAAACTGGACTTTTGTAACAGTTATAGCTTATACTCTTTTTAGGGAAAATATTTCCTGCTATGGAAAATAATGGAAATAATAAAATAAGAGCGGTGAATCCATGATACAAAAAAAGTATAAAACGAAGCGAGATATGATATTAGCATTAATGAAAAAGGAAATTCTTTCCGGAGAATTGAAACCTAGGACGAGATTGCTTATTTCTGAGGTGGCATCCAGGTATGAAGTAAGTGAAATTCCGGTAAGAGAGGCGTTTCAGGTGTTAATTCAAGAAGATTTAGTGCGTTCAACAGGAGCTGGTTTTGAAGTTACTCCTCTTTCGAGGCAGGATATTAAAGAAATATTTCAAATTAGAATTTCTTTAGAATGTCTCGCCTCTCAACTCGCGGTTCAAAATATTTCAAATAAACAAATCGATATGCTGGAAGAAATGATTGACAGGATGATATCATATGTTGATGAAGAGGATTTGGTAACTTATTGGAATGAAAATCGTAAATTTCATTTAAAGATTTATGAAATCAGTGAGAACACAAGATTGTCCCATATGATTAAGAGTTTATATGACTTTTCAGTGAGATATCCTTCCTGGTATACACAGAAGGAGGAACTTGTAAATTCTGTAAAAGAACATAGGGAAATTCTGGAAGCTTTTCGTAAACGGGATGAACAGCAGGTAGTAGAGTTAATACGGACTCATACGACAGACTCCTATTATCATGTGCTGAAACGTATGGAGGAACAAAAAATATATGATTAATATAACAAAACCCAGGTTGTCAATGGCGATCTGGGTTTTGCTGTATGATTATGATTAAAGATCTTCATAGCACAGTGCTAAGTAAAGGTCAAACCACTCGCCTTTCACTAAATTCATTTTTAGTGCATACTTGAGAAAAACAATGGAATACATCAAAGCAAACTGGATATTTATCACGACTTCATTTTATATTGGGTTATCGCGGGAAAAGATTCCTTATATCTATTGCATTCGTTCATAGAACCACCATCCTTCTGTGCTTATATTTTCATCAAAATAAGCGCGATAGTCGAGTTTAATTTTTTATTTTTGGATATTAAGAAGAACACAGGATGACTACGCTCTTTTGGAATACACGGCTGTTCGGATATATCCTCAATGTATTAGATATCATCCGCAAAATGGGATTCCAGTATTACTTCCCGCATCGTACATCTCATCCCGGCGCATTGCATTTGACGATTAAACTGCCGGATGAACAATCCTGCCCTCCAGTCTGTCCAAGATCCCTGCGGACTACGCCATGCGACACCGCGGACATGATGAGAGATGAGCCATTGAGTTAGCATATGAACCCGCAGTTCCTCATCACTGTGAATGCAAAGCCATAGCTTCAGTTGATCCGGGAATCCATTATTGCCAAGAAAGCCAAGGCACCAACGCCCACTATTCACAATCATAACCATAATGTGTCCTCCTGTGTTATCGAATATTTAATACGAAGCGTCGACTTTTTCGACGCATGCCCCGCTGGTTGCTAAAAATTTTACAGCCAAAATGGGGCAATATTAGAAAAATTTTAAGCCGGATTTTCCAAAAATTTCACGGCTAAAATCAGGGGATATTTGAAAAATTCATTTTGGAAAATTTGAGAAAATTTGAGGTAAGATTTGACGGTCTATTTTGGATTTTGGAAAAAATTTAGGAAATGTACAAAATAGCGGCAAAGCTGCATGGATAAAGGATTTGCGATCTATTTTGGAAATAAAAAAGTAGTTTTTAATGTTGTAACGATTGTAATTTGTGTAGACCTACCAGTCTTTGCACATACCCCTTGTTAGCGTCGGGTAGAATTGACCACATAGAGTCGGCCAGAAACAGCCCAAATTAGTCAATCGGAAATCGCCAATGCAATAGCCGCTCCTTCCCTTATTCTGTAGTTTTATTCATTACCAGTGGCTACCCTGCTGATAATGCAATCGTTTCACATTGTTTGCCACGATAACTGTTAAGCCAATGCAGCAATTCCGTCGATATTATCTGAGAAAGCTGTCCGTATGTACTCTTCCTTGATGATTGATAACGATGAGACATCTATCAATATTATAGACACATATATAGCCAAGGCTGTAGGAGGGTTACCCTTTATAGTGTTAAATAGTTCTATAGAATCGGTGACAAAAGAATATTTTGTGATGATTCCGGCGGGCATCAATACCAAGCGTCCGTAATATGCATATAATCTCTGTAATTGATTATTTCTCATATCAGATAATGTATCTGGAACGGATGTCAGGAAATTAAAATACCAGTGAGTCAATCTGTTATTATCAATTTCAACTTCTAAATCGTATGGTGACATATTACTTCCACTTCTTCCGACAACATGCCATTTCAAATTAGTTTTGCTCAGAGCATCAGTAATAGTACCGGTTGCTAGCTTTTCAAATTCGAGTGCTCTTGTGCGAAGCGGTGCGTCAGATAAACCAGATTGCGTATACTTTGAAGCATCGTACCCGGCGGCATCCAGTAGTTCTTCATATGTTACGCCATTAGCAGCTACGGCTGCTATTTTTTTTAATGTGGAAGGGATAGGGGCTTTATCTATGCGTTTGTTAAGGTGTTTACAGATATAAGCGACCGATAAGCCGCAATCATTGGCAAATTTGGTCTGAGTTCTGCCGCCCTGAGCTTTAGCCAGAAGTTCGGCGTACTTTTCTATTATAAACTCATGGTCAGTTTTTACTGCCTTACTCATAAAAATCATCTCCGCTTTTGTTCTCAAAAAATTCTACCATGTTAAATACAGAGGGTCGTGTTCATATACCGATTGTTCTTATTATAAATATATGACCTGAATCAGTCAATTAAAACAATAAATATGTTCTTATTACGATTTAATATTGACTTTTTGTATTTAATGTGTATAATGATATAAAGACATAATAAAAACATAAAAGCAAAAGGTAATACGAAACATAATTCCTGCAACGACACAAAATATACAATATTCATAGAAATGCAATGTGCGTTTACTTTCTTGAATTATGGACGATAATTAAAGTAGAGAGACAAAAGCGACCAAGAAGGATTAGGTAAGTATATGAGTTATTGCACTACTGAACGGGTTAAAGACAAGAACGGCAAGCAATGGTATGTAATAAGGGAAGAGGACAGCATGAGGCTTCTCAGGGAACCTTCGAAATATTTGAAGCACAAAGTGAATCAGCATTGCTCGCCGAATACGGTGAGGAGAATTGCATATGCAATCAGCTACTATTACTGCTATTTAGCGGAGTGTGGATGTACTGTCGAACAAGTTCTTCAGATGAAATATGCTGTACAGCAGGAGCATTACGTGGATTTTCTATATTGGCTGCAGGCAGGAAATCATACTGACAGAATGAAGATGCCAAATAATGGCACATGTAACAGTTATTTGCAAGCGGTATTCGGTTATTACGAGTTTCTTCTCTTGGAGTATGAAGGAATAGGTGATGTCAAAGTGCTGGAAAACAGAGATATCAGCTACAGCAGTCCGGTGGGGGTACGGTTTAGACGCAGTATAAAAACATTTCGTGGCTATCTGCCGAATGAAGAAAGCATTGGCAGGACTATTGAGGAAGATAAGATTAAGATTCTGCTTGAAGCATCGGACAGTATCAGGAATAAACTGCTCATATTACTTCTTGCAGAGACCGGATTTCGAATCGGAGAGATATTAGGCATTCGGTATGCGAAGGATATAGACCATGCCAATAAAACAATTAAAGTAAAGTTTCGTGAAGATAATGAAAACAATGCACGTGCTAAAAATGCAGAAATAAGGCGTGCGAAGATAAGCGATGAAACATACGAGATATTGCTGTATTACCTTTCAGAGAATCGTGGGCTGCTGAGTAAAACGGAGTATTTATTTGTAAATTTATCAGGAGCAACCAAGGGCAAGCCAATGACTGAAAACGGAGTTTATTCTGCTTTAGGAGTATTGGAGAGAAAGACCGGAATCGTTGTAACGCCGCATATGCTCAGACACTACTACGCTAATGAACGAAGAAAGAACGGCTGGAGCATGGATAAGATTTCAAAAGCGTTGGGACATAAAAGTATCGCAACCACCGAGAAGTACATGAATATTGAAGATACCGAAATGTCGGAGGCAATGGAACAGTACTACAAGGAAAATTCAGGATTATACGATATAAGTAAACTTATATAAATGGAGAGATAGATAAATGGGACCAATATTAAGACTTCAGCCCAAATTAAATATTGAACAGCTCTATGAACAACTTGATTACAGTCAAGGAGTTCTTGGAAAAGGACGAGAATTTGTCACGCAGTATCTTCTGGATGACGGGGTAGACAATCTTGAAGATATTACTGTGGATGACCTGAAGGTGTACCGGAAATATGTAAAATCTCTTCTTATGATAAATAAGAATCAGAAGAAGTATTTCATGAATCTCTTGGAGCAGGTGACTTTTGCATACCTTATAGCTATGAATCAGATGTTGGATGATAAATACAGAGTTCTCATACCCAATAGGGCAGTAAGAAATAAAACGGTAGGATTTATGCTGACATCAGATGTAACGGATGCTTCGGGAATCAATTATGACCTTAGAAGCAGATATCAGATGTATCTATCAGAAACGATTGCAGAAAGCAAAGTTTCCGAATACATCAAGGCAATGGACATATTAAAACTGGAATCCATCAGGATACAAAACGGAGAAAATCCTCTCCGTGTGCCGGAACTTAAATATGAAGGTAAGGAGATTTTTCTTTTATACCATCCGTCGTATGAGATAGCGAGGACGTTTTACTATATCCGGGATAAGGAAGAGTTATTATTTGATTTTTCTGTTGCAACATCAGCTGTATTAAAAAGACAGATTTTTAAAATGCTGAAGCATGTACTTGAAACCAAGGATAACCGGCATGACAGACGGGAGCGCTTTATTGTGCCGTTGAAGATGCTTTATCAGTACTGCATTCGTTCGGGAATAGGTGATATCGAGCAAATTACGGAAAAGGAAATAGAAGGTTTCCGCAGAAGCATGGATGGAAAGGTCGGCACAAAGACGGATACCTATATGCAGATTGTTGATAATATCTGTATGTATTTGTTTTTGGATGCCAAGCATACCAACTGGAAAGCCAATGCCTGGTATTTGGAACGATTTGATTTTGAGGATGGTCGGATGAATCCGGCAAGAGAAATAAAGCGTTTTACCTTTGGTCAGATAGAAAATACAAGGAACAGAGACCAGTTGAAGAATTATATGAAATACCAGATTGGAGTAAGTCAGAAGTCTTCATTGCAGACAATCAGAGCACAGTATTATGACATTCTTTCACATTTGAAATATCTGGATGCAAAAAAAATAAATGTTACGGATACTACAGCAGAAGAGATGGAGTCATATATACAGTATCTTGACGGACAAGGTAATCAGCCGGAGGCATTTAATCGGTCATTGATATCAATCGCACGATTTTATGGATATATGCTCACACAAAAGGAGATTTTCAAGGCTCCGGTGTATTTTGATTATTACTTTAAGAAGACTTTTATGAGGCATAATGACAGAACGGTGTCAGAAGAAAAGCAGATGGAAGTTCTGAAATGCCTGAAAAAATTTCCGATACATATCAGATTGATGTATCTAAACCTATGGTGTATAGGGCTTCGAGTTAATGAAGTGTGTGTTATTAAAGGCGGTGCTTATTACTGGGATGGTAAAGACGCTTGGATAAGAATTTACCAGAGTAAGATGAAGGCAGAGAAATATGTACCTATACCAATATATTTATATGAGGCGATGCAGAAATATATCAGTGAAAACAAAATTGCAGCGGATGAATACATTTTTAAGAATAAACGAGGTGGCGCTTATGACGCTGGAACATTCAGTAAACAGATGAAGAGATTGTTGGCTGCGGAAGGCATAGAGGGATATGATTTTAAATCTCACGATTTTCGTCATACTGTCGGTACATATCTGTATTCGCACGGAGCATCTATCGAGGCTATCCGTGATTATCTCGGACATAAAGAATCGGATATGACAAGGCAGTACCTTGATTACATGCCGCAGGTGATTGATGAAATGAATGAAGAATACTTTTCTATAAAAAATAATAGCCTTGCTAAGGCTGCAAAGAGGAAAGGAAACAAGTAATGTACAAAAAGGTATATCTGCGAGATTTGGAATGCTATAAATCGGCTTCTGATGAAATGAAGCAGCATCCGCTGTTTAGTCCAGACCGCTGTTTTGATTTTGAGCAGCTTGCGGAAAGTGAACTTACAACGCAGCTGGAAGCATACTTACAAGACAGGGGAACGAAACTAAGTCCCCTCAGTATCCGGTCTGAACTATATCCATTTAACCTACTATGCAGATTCTTAAAGGAGTTGTGTCCTGACCTGGGTTCGTTTGGCGAGATAGCAGAAGATGATTTGGTAAAGAAAGCTAAAATTTGGCTTCTTAAAAATGGAAAGAATCTTACACAAAAACGCAAAAAGATAACATCCGGTAAAACGGAAGTGACAGATTCTGATCTTATCAAATATATCAGGAAAATATACAGATATCTTCAACCCGTAGATGATTCGTTCAAGTTTGAGGATGATAGATGGCATCTGGATAATATTCCGCTGAAATTAAAAGTTAATCCAACGAAAGCTGTTAGAAGTATAACCTTTGAAAAAATAGTTCAGCCTAAGATACGGGAGGAAGTAAAAAAAGTCATATATATACATTTATCATCAATAGCACTCGGGACGGTTTGCGCGGAACTGACAGCCATAAATAGGTTCAGCAGATATTTGTCAGACAGATATCCAAAAGTGGAATCATTAACTGACATAGACAGGGAACTTTTTGAGCAATACTTGATTCACACTAATACGGAAGCTACCGGGAGAAAATCATATAGTAAAGAATTATGTCATTTGAGAAGCCTGTTTATTACAGCTGGCAAGGTGCTGGAGAATAGGGAACTGGAAAATATTTTTTATCAGGATGATATAGGAAAGGTTCCGGTGAAGCTATACAAGGTATATTCAGATGATGAACTAAAACGCCTGAACGCTGTAATAGTTGAAGGCGAGGAGCAAGTAGCTCGTGCTTTGTTTTTGCATCAGCTGCTTGGGACAAGGATATCTGACACGCTGACATTACGGCAGAATGCGGTTCGTGAAGGCGAGAATGGTTCATTTTTTATCAGGATTCAACAAGTTAAAACTGGAAAAAGCTATGAGAAGGCGATAAATACAGATGTAAAAGCCTTATTTGAAAAAGCCTGTGAATATACGAATGAGCGATATGGTATTAGAGATTATGTTTTTGTAAATGATAAGCAACCGGATATCCCGATGCAGTACGGTAGGATTCAGTATCAACTGATGGCTATGATACAGAAAAACGACCTACGAGATGACAAGGGTGAACTGTTCGGGGTCGGAACACATATCTGGCGTCATTGCTATGGCAAGAGACTGACGGAGATGCATATAGATGATGCTACTGTAGCAAAACTTCTGGGACATGCAAATACATCATCACTCAAATATTACAGGCGTATTGGAAATCAGATGCTGGCGGATGAGACCAGAGAAATGCGTGAAAATATGGATTCTATATTGAAAGGAATAATCAATGAATGGGTTTGACGAAACAGAAATACACAATAAACATTGCAAAACGGCGAATACAAGAAAAACAATGTGTGTTTACTTTTGTGAAAAATCGACAATAATAATAGTAGGAAGGAGGAAATGCGTATATGGAAAAGCATGAGAATATGGTTGCTTCGAACCGTAAACGCAGTCAGGATAAAGTTAATCTGGCAGTCACAGCTATCAAAAAGATGGTAGATGGGGAAGAACAGGTCGTTGTCTGCAACTTGATGAAGAAGACAGGTCTTTCCCGAGCGTTTTTCTATAATAATCAAACGGTACATGAAGAGCTGTTGAGAGCACAAGAGCTTCAGGAAGGTAAGTCTTTCGTAGCACCACAGAAGATAGTAATTAGCAAAGCGATGGACAGGGAGATTGAGCTACTAAGGAGGAGACTGAAAGAGAAAGACCGGGAAATTGTTCAACTTAAATCTGAAAATGTCCGGCTTCAAAAAGCGTTAAATGCAAAGACACTTGATGAAATAAACAATTTATAACATTATGAAAATATATGTGCCCCGAGGGGCACATGTTCTTGGAACAGATGGCATAAAAGACAGAGGCGAAGACGAAATGTTATTTTCAGAAAAGCAGTGGCTTAAATATATTAGACAATACAAAGACAAGGAAACAAAAAGAAATATTTATGAGTTTGAACTTGTAAACTATAATCCAGGCTGGTAATGAAAAGGAGTTATACATGTTAAACGATGAGCAACAGAAGGCATATGACGCTATGTGTGCTGGTGAAAATGTGTTTCTCACAGGTAATGCCGGCACAGGAAAGTCATTCATAATAAAAAAGTTTATAGAAGAACACAAGAAAAGAACTGTGGTATGTGCGCCAACGGGCATTGCTGCAAACAATATCGGTGGGGTAACACTTCATAGAGCATTTAATATTCCTGCCTCGCCATGTCCTGCTCCGGGAAATCGTCATGTAAAGATTTTTCAAGGAGCAGACACCGTAATAATTGACGAGATATCAATGTGTCGCATAGATGTTTTTGACTATATATGCGGAATTATACATAACATGGAGGAAAAGCTCGATAGAAAAATACAACTTATAGTCTGTGGCGATTTCTGTCAGCTACCTCCAATTATTACTCAAACGGATAGGGAAATACTTGTATCGAAATATGGCAAGGGTTTTAATAGTGGATATCCATTCCAATCTGATGAGTGGAATAAGAGGCAATTCAAGACATTCGTTTTGAGTGAAACAATCAGACAGGGAGAAGATACTGAATTTGTAAATATTCTTAATGATATCCGGAATGGTAAAAAGGAGAGTGTTACCAATGTATTAAGAGCCTGTGAAGGACATGTACCTTCTGATGATGCAATAACCATTTGCGGCAGGAATGACGAGGCTGAAAGGCTTAATAATCAGTATCTTGACAGGCTTAATGCATCGGAAAGAATTTTTGATGCAGCACTGGAAGGAAAGGTATCAATATCAGATGCCGGATGCTTAAGTAAACTACGACTGAAAGAAGGCTGTAGGGTAATTAGTCTTATTAACGATGAAAATGCTACTGTTACAAATGGTAGCTTAGGCACCATAACATCAATAAATAAGAACATTTTCACAGGGAAAACAAACATACGGGTCAAGTGGGATGATGGACATATATCTGAGGTTGAACAATATACCTGGCAGATATATACCTATAAGCTTGTATCAGGCGGGAGAAGCGGGGTATCATCAGTTCAGCAAATTAAGGTCGGTACTATAACACAATATCCATTAAAACCGGCATATGCGATAACCGTGCATAAATCACAGGGACAGCAGTACGATAAGGTAAATATAATGCTTAGTAATACATTTGCTTATGGTCAGCTGTATACCGCAATCTCAAGAGCGAAGAATATTTCGGGATTGTATATTAATCCAGATATCAAAGCAACAATGATGGCGGACCCGGTTGTTTTGAATTTTTATAAATCATTTTTGCAAAATAAACCCAAAGCGGATGATTTTGCAATAAAGAGTCGTGGAAAAGGAAGACCTTCTTCGTGGGCTGGAAAAGAAACTAAACTTATTAGAGTTCCAGTTGATATTGCTGAACAGGTTTTGGAGTATGCACATTCGTTGGTTTGAAAAAAGTTTTAATAAGTCAAGTGCTACAGGTGGACATTAAATGTCTGCCTTTTATTTTTGTAACAAAAATCATAATCATTTATATAGACAGTGTATATAGTGCAAGAAATGGCTTAAATAAAGGAAAACATTTTTCTGTGTAAAATGTTTGGTTGTTTTGATAGGATTGACAATTGTGTTCAAAAAACAGATCAATACTTTGCTTGAAAATATCTTTAAGCAGATCAATACAAAAACTAAGGAAGTTTATTAATACAGGAATGTTTTCACATGGAAATCATTTACATAAGGACAAAAAAGGAGAAGTGACGGTATTCCTTGCAATGATCCTGGTAATGTTGACGACACTCCTTCTGGTCATGGCAGAATCAGCCCGGACAGCGGGAGAACGGCTGTATCTGCGCATGGCGGTGGATTCTTCCATGGACTCCCTTATGGCCCAGTACCACAGAAAATTGTGGCAGAAGTACCGGATCCTGGGGCTGGAAGCGGACAGCAAAGGGCTTTTGGAGAAAGAATTAAAAGCTTTTTTAGATCCATATATGCAGGCAGAAAACTGGTATCCTCTGAAAACAGAAGAGGCAGTTGTAAAAGATATGGCGGCTCTTACAGAAGGGAAAGGAAGCTGTATGGAGCGGGAGATACTGGAATATATGAAATATGGCCTGGTGGGCGTATTATGGGATGCCATGACGGAAGGAGAAGCAAAAGAAGCTTTAGAGGGGATAAAAAATGCATCTGGTGTCAATCACGTATCCGGTCTTTATGAAGAACATTGCAAAGAAGCAGTTGCCTTAGAAAAAGCCCTTGAAAAGCTGAATGGAAAGCTGGAGCAGCAGAAAATGGACTGGGAGGCGGGAATCAGCTGCCTGAAATCTCTGGATGGAAGGGGCATGGTAAAAAAATGCCGGTCTGTGATCAAAAGCCTGCAGGCAGTACCTGCTCTGGTGGAAGCTTACGAAAAGCAGGCTGACCGTCTGGAACGGGCATTAAGTGAAAGCAGGGAAAACTTTGAGACAGAAGAAGATCTTGAAGGTAATTCCAGGCAGCTGTTAAACGAACAGATCCGGTCTTATGAAACCTATATTTCCCAGGATGGAGAGCGAAGAGGACAGATCCGAAGTCTTACAGAAAGAAGCCGGGAAAATATTTCCTTTATGGAAGGTCTTATAAAAGAAGCTGAAGATGTGATCCGCTATATTGATGACTGGGAGCCTTCTGATGAAGAGGATGAACTGGACGAAGAAGAACTGTGGGAGCCGGTGATCCGTCATATGACGGGATATCCGGTACTGGCTTTAGATGTCTCTTTTGGAGTAAAGGACAAAGAAAAAGAAGGCTGGCTGGAGCGGATCAGATCCCTGACCGGAAAGGGTATTTTAAAGCTGGTGCTGCCGGAAGACAGTAAGATTTCTGGCGGAAAGCCAGATCTGTCCCAGGCACCTTCTACGCTTTCAGGACGGGGGACAGAGCATTTTACAGGTGTCTCAGGTCTTGTAGACCGTTTGATGGTGGCTGAATACGGAGTCCGCTATTTTCCTCATTTTCAAAAGAAAATGGAGAATGGGGCTATTTATGAGATGGAATACGTCTTATATGGAAAAAAGACAGATAAGGAAAATCTGGAAGCATCGGTTTTAAGGCTGGTTACTGTAAGACAGGGGTTAAATCTGATCCATATCTTATCAGATGGGCAGAAACGACAGGAAGCAGAGGCTCTTGCAGCATCTATTACAGGAGGTATGGGACTTCTTCCGCTTACAGCAGTGGTAACGTTCTTTGTGATGGGGATGTGGGCGTTGGCAGAAGCATTTGTGGATGTGCGCTGCCTGCTTAATGGAGGAAAAGTACCTCTTGTGAAGGCGGTCTCAGACTGGCAGTTAAGTCTGGAAGGCGTTTTGAAAATAGGAGCAGAAGGAAAACTGCCTGATCTTGGGGAGAATATCACTGTTTGGGGTAATGAAACTGCAGATGAAAGCAGATCCGGCAGTAAAAAAGGACTGGACCTGACTGGATACCTCAGGATGTTTTTATTTGTCAGTTATGGAAGTGAGCCTCTTTTCCGGATGATGGATATGATGCAGATGAACATAAAAAAAGAACAGCCGGATTTCCTGCTGGAAAAGTGTGTCTGTATGGTGGATGCAGAAGCTGGATTTTGTGGAAAACCAGTATTTTTTTCATCTGGACCGTGGAAAACTTTAAGAAAAACCCGATTTTCAGTTAGTGGAAATTATTTTACCAAGCCTTGAAAGGGGGCCTGTGATGATGCTCTTTTTTCGGAGTTGTATTCAATCCAAATCTCTAACACGACACTCCAATCCCAGATATTTAAAAAAAATTTGTGCACCTCTCCAAGTACAAATCTGCAAAATTCAAATTTATCTTAAGAAAAAAGAATCCGGAAAAAGAGCATTATCATGGGTCTCCTTCAAAGGAAGCCTTACCCTGGAGGCAGCTCTTTGCTTTCCGCTAATGGTATTTTTCTGTGTAACGCTGCTTATGCCTATGGTGTTAATGGACCGGCAGAGGCAGATCCAGGCGGTGGCAGAGGCTGTGGGAGAAGAGATCAGCCGGTATGCTTATGCAGCCTATTTATATGAAAACGAAAAAAAGGAAGAAATAGATGCCGGCCGGTCAGAGGAAGGGGCAGACAGCGTACTCATTGAAAAGGCTACAGCCATCTATGCGGCAGCTGCGGTAAAAGGAAAGATACCGGAAAAATGGGTACGGGATCTGGATTTTTATGGGACACGGATAACAGAAGATGAAAAGATACAGATCGTAATGCATTATAAGATGCCATTGCCGTTTTCGGTGTTTGGGATAAACAGCGTATCTGTAGAAAACGTATGCAGCCGCAGGCTGTGGACAGGAGCAGATGGTAACAGAAGCAGGAAAAATACAGTGAATGAGGAAAAAGAGGAGATCATGGTGTATATAGGAAAATCCTCTACCAGATATCACAGACAGAGAAACTGTCATTATCTGTTTCATGATCTAAAAAAGGTATCAGCAGAGGATATAACCGGGCTTCGCAGTCAGGAAGGAAAGAAATATAAGCCTTGTGCATCCTGTAAAAACAGAGGAACAGGCGCATATGTTTATGTGCTTCCTTATGGGGAAAGCTATCATACCAGAGAGGACTGCACCTCTCTCAGCGCTTATGTACAGGAAGTGCCCTTAAGCCAGGTGGAATATATGGGTGGATGTTCGTATTGCAGCCAATAGAGGTAATTTTGGCATGTTCCCACAAAATAAGTCGTAAAGGCAGATACAGGAAAGCTTCTGAAAGGATATTGACGGAAAAAGGAGAAGAAAAAGTGGATGTTACTTTGTATATAAAAGCAGGTTTTCGCATAGGATTTTTATTATTTTTACTATCTGCTGCCTGGCAGGATCTGAGAAAGAAAAGCATCCGGGCATCTACTTTTTACATCTGGGGAATGATGGGACTGATGTTTCGGGGTATACAGATCCTTTACAGACTGCAGCAGATGGTTTGCGAAGAAACAGGAAAAAGCGGGGAAGAGATATTCTGGTCTATGGCAGTCCTGGTTTTGGAACTGTTCCTTGATCTGTTTCCGGGACTGCTTCTTTTAGGAATATCTGTAGTCACCGAAGAAGCCATGGGAAAAGGAGATGGTTGGTTTTTTCTGGTTTCAGGCCTGTTTTTAGGATTTTGGAAAAATGTATTTTTACTTACAGGAGGCCTGTTCTTGTGTTTTCCGGTAGCAGTATGGCTGATGATAGGCAGGTGGGGAAAAAATACCGGAATAAAGCTGCCGTTGCTGCCATTTATGTTTCCGGTGGGACTGGGGGTGCTGTTTTTGTGAGAAAACAGGGAAGTATTACAGTAGAAGCAGCCTGTGTTATGGCGGTTGTTTTATTTTCCCTGGCAGCGCTTATAGAAAATGCCGGACGGATCCATGATGAGACAATATCAGCTATGGTACTTCATGAGGCAGTGGAAAAATGCCGCCACGAAAGGGAAATAAGTGTCCGGGATGTGGAGCTGTTTTTCAAAGAACATAAGGGGCTGCGGCTGCGATTTACAGATTTTGGCATTTCCATAAAGGAAAAGGGGGAAAAGAGAACAGGAATAGCTATGGGTGGAAATTGGAGTAAACAGATAGAAATGACTGCATTCCGGCCGGAAGCCTTCCTGAGAAAAGTGACTCTTATAGCCGGGGGAGACAAATGAAAATTGAATATATGCGTGAAATGAAGCGCAGCTATATGACGGTAAAAATGGAAGACTGGGAAATAGCAGAAAGCTATGAAAGGGGAATGCTGTCCAGAAACCAGATTCCCGGTCTTTTAAAAATGAAGATCAAATATACAGATGGAATTCCCTGGTATTGTTATGATATCACTTCCCGTCAGCCTGTCAGCCGGTTATTTGAAAGTCAGCCAGCAGATGAAAAACAGGTAAGAAGCTTTTTTTGCCAGTTGTATGAAACACTGGACCGGATGGAGGCCTATCTTTTAGGGGATGGAGGGATCCTTTTAGACCCGGATCTGGTCTATGTGGATCCGGAGGGATTTAAAACCGGTTTTTGTGTGATACCAGGGAGAAAAGAGGACTTTAACAGTCAGCTTTCTTTATTTATCCAGTATCTTATGAAGCATATTGATCACAAAGACAGGGAATGTGTAGTCCTTACTTATGGGCTTTACCAGACCTGTATGAAGGAAAATTACAGTCTGGAGGATATGATGAGGATACTGGCAGAAAAAATGCCGGAGAAACGATCAGATCTGGTACAGGAAGAAGAAACAGTAAGAAATTTCAGAATAACAAAAGGAGAGGAAGCTGACCGGAATTTCAGGGATTTCAGGGAAAACAGTGAAGATATCCGGGAATGGAAGGGGAAAGAGGAAACAGAGGAACAGGAAAAGCTGGAAATATCAGGATCGTATCAGAAAAGCAGTGTCCGGAGATTGGTTAAAAAGCTGTTTTTCCTGTTGGTATTCCTGGTTACAGTCATAGGAGGAACCTGGTTTTTATATGGAGCAGAAATTCTGGCACAGTTTTGGATCTACGAGGTTTCTGTAGGAGGTATACTGGCAGTTATCCTTATCCTGAGCCATTTTATTCTTGAAAAAGTGGGAAAAAATGGAAAACTTAAGGCTGAAGAAGTGGAAACAGAAAATCCATGGAGAGTTTTTTACGAAGACCCGGAAGAGCAGACGGCGGCTTATGATATTTGCGATAATAAAGACCCGGAAGAGCGGATATGCCCGGCACAAGTATCTGGACTAAAGGCACAGGTCAGAGCAGAAAATATAAAAGAAGCAGAAGAATTTCAGACCATGCTCCTTACGCCGAAAAAGAAGCCGGACCATATACTTGTGTCTGCGAAGCCTGAAAACGGAGATATCCCTGTTGGATATGTGCCTTTTGTAATAGGAAAACATACAGGATTGGCAGATCATATACTGGATAAGCCTACAGTGAGCCGTTTTCATGTGCGGATCATGGAAAAAGGAGGGGATTATTTCCTTACAGATCTGAATTCTACGAATGGTACAAAAGTCAATGGAAAATTGCTGGCGGCCAATGAGGAGATCCTGTTAAAAGAAGGAGATGAAGTGCAGATTGCAGAAGAAAAGTATTTCTGGAAATAGAAACCGGCATAATGCGGCAGGAGGTGACAAAAACAGACACGGCGAGGGGACGGTTTCTTGGAGATATTGCAGAAATACGCTTAACAATGGAAAAAAATTATGCTAGTATTATAAACAAGAAAAGCGCTTATCGGCACAGAAGAGGAGGAATTAGAAATGGCAGAAGACAATTGTATTTTTTGTAAGATTGCAAGGGGGGTGATTCCTTCAACGACCGTATATGAAGACGAGGACTTCCGTGTGATCCTGGATCTGGGACCGGCATCAAAGGGACATTCATTGATCCTGCCTAAAAAGCACTTTGCTAATGTATGCGAGCTGGATAAAGAAACAGCGGCAAAGGTGCTTCCACTGGGAGCGAAGATAGGAGCTGCTATGAAAAAAGGATTAGGCTGCGCCGGATTTAATCTGGTTCAGAATAATGGGGAAGCAGCAGGACAGACTGTAATGCATTTTCATATGCATGTGATCCCCCGTTATGAAGGCGGTCCAAAGGAAATCGCCAATTGGACACCAGGTTCAGCAACGGCAGAAGAATTGACGGAAGCAGCAGAGAAGATCAAAGGTTGTCTGTAGTCATTTATGATCAAACGGATGGATGAAGAGGCAAAAGCCCGTTTTGAGGAAATGTATCTGACCTATCAGGATACGTTAAGACGTCTGGCTTATGCTTATGATATACCAGTGGATGATATTGACGATATCATTCAGGATACATTTGTTTCCTATGCAAGATATGATTATTCCCTGGACCAGCCGGAAATGGGAAAGAAGCTCTTGCTTGGCAAAATCCTGAAAAACCGCTGTATGGATTATCACAGACAGAAAAAGAGACGGATCTGTGAAAATCTGGAAGGAGAAGAATTTGCTGCAGAAGAATACAGAATGCAGGCAGGCCAGCCCGGGCTGGTAGATATTTTCTCTGGAAAAGAGCGGTGTAAAGCGATTTTGGATGAGGTAGACCGGATGCCGGAAAAATGGCAGAAGGTTGCCGAGTTGAAATTAATAGAAGGACGGCCGACCAGTGAAGTATGTGATCAGCTTTCTATTTCAGAAAAAGCCTGTTATTCACGGGTCAGCCGTATCAGAAAGTACATAGAATCTCTTTTGAAACGGGAAGACTGGCCATAAGATTGGACAAGTCCTCATATTAAAAAGAAATTTTGTTACTGGTCATGGAGTACATGACCAGTGATGAGCTGGTTTAAGAATGGGAAACGCAGGATTCGATTAGACCGGTAATGGTTTCTACCGCATTGCTGAGACTGCTTTTTTCCATAGTGTTTATATAAGCTTCCCTGTTTTTATAAAGATCAAAAACAGTAGTGCTTAAAGTTTCATCGGAAAGGTCTTCTTCCTTTAAGACTTTGCTGAAGCCCTGACGTGCAAAAGAATCTGCATTTAAGATCTGGTCTCCGCGGCTGGCAGCAGCAGAAAGCGGGATCAGAAGATTCGGTTTGCGAAGAGCCAGGAGTTCGCAGATGGAGTTAGCTCCGGCACGGGAAATGACCACATCAGCAGCTGCAAACAGATGCTTTAAAGGTGCATCTACGTATTCATACTGTACATATCCTTCGGTACTGATCAGGCTTTCATCCAGATTGCCTTTTCCGCAGATATGTATTACCTGGAATGTGTTTAAAAGCTGTGGAAGGATCTTTCGCACTGCAGTATTTACAGCAACAGATCCAAGGCTTCCGCCGATGATCAGAAGGACAGGCCTGTTTTCGTCTAAATGAGCGTAGGACAGACCAGCACTGCGGTCTCCTTCTAAAAGCTCTGCACGGATCGGAGAACCTGTGAGGACAGCCTTGTCTTTAGGGAGATATTTAAGAGTCTCCGGGAAGTTGCAGCATACCTTAGCGGCAGATGGAATGCAGATCTTGTTTGCAAGACCAGGAGTCATATCTGATTCATGGATGATAACAGGGATCTTATAATGTTTTGCAGCCAGTACAACTGGTACAGCAACGAAACCGCCCTTGGAGAATACAACATCTGGTTTATAACGCTTCATAAGGTGAAGTGCCTCAAAATAGCCCTTTGCAACACGGAACGGATCAGAAAAATTCTTCAGATCAAAGTATCGGCGCAGTTTACCGGAAGAGATGCCGTCATAAGGAATACCGGCTCCTTCGATCAGCTTGCGTTCAATACCCTGATAAGAACCGATATAACGGATTTCATAACCTGCCTTCTTTAAAGAAGGGAGAAGTGCAAGATTGGGAGTAACATGACCGGCAGTACCGCCGCCGGTTAAAATGATTTTTTTCATAAAAACCTCCTGAAGGAAAAACGTCTACTAATATAGTAAGCATTAACTGTGAAAAGTCAACCCTAAACCGAGAGGGAACTTTAGGGTATCTGGCAATTGAGGTGTAAAGTGGGAAAAGCAGGAAAACTGGACTTGGAAATGAAGGAAATTTTAAGAAGTTTTGAACAGGCAGAGAAAGACACCAGCAGTCTGCCCTTAAATCCGCCTCCAGCTGATGAATTTGACCGCATCTGGACCAGGATCCAGGCAGAACGGGAACTGATCCCAGATCCTGTTCCAACCGTAAAACCCCGCAGACGCTGCGTAAATAAGATATTTGCAGTTGGTGTAGCAGCAGCGGTGCTGACAGTTGGCGGATGTTTTGTAGCAATGGGAACGAAATCTTATTTTTATCGGGATGGGAGAAGAGTTAGTAATGGAGTTGTGTATAATAATGATTCAAATGCATTGACAGTTAGGGATGAGGAAGAAGCCTATGCAAAGATTGCGCAGGAATTAGGAATGCAAACTTTGAAATTAGGATACATGCCAGAAGAGATGTATTTTCAAAGTGTAGTGATAGAAGATGGTTATGGAAAGTTGCAATATAAGTATAAAGATAACCAAGTTTCATTTATTCAAGCAAAGGCAAATGCCAGCACGTCTATGGTACATTCTTCTGATACAAACGCAATGTATCAAGTAAGAAATCCAGAATTACGTATAATTTTTGAAATTTATGGTGAGGCTATAGGCGAAAGTCGAATGCGATATGAAACGTGTTTTACTTACAAAGGAGTCTATTATCATTTATTTGGAGAATTACCAAAGAAAGAGTTTGAGGAGATGTTAAAGAAAATTCATTTGTAGAAGATAGGAGATTATATGAAAAAACTATTACGTTTAGCAATGTGCTGTCTGGTAGCAGTTAATGTACTTGCGGTACCTGCATTTGCAAGGGTACCATCACCGGAAAATTATACATCCGTAGAGCAGGAATCGGGTTTATGTGATAAGTCTGTATCTTATGATATAGATATTGCCAGACCAGTCGCCAGACGAGGAACTTTCTTTATATCGGCAGATGTTGCAATAAAGGATGGAGGAAATGGAAATATTATTGCAACAGGTCATGCGTATTTAGCTAAGCCGGTAACAGAATTGTATGTATCTTTTTATTTAGACCGATATGATGAAAGTCTAAAGAAATGGAAGCAGGTAGATTATCGTGACTTTGAGTTTACTTTAGAAGAATATCCAGAAGGCATTGATGATCCATCTATTACAGTTACATTTGAGAATCAGAAAAAAGGCTATTATTACCGAATTCGTGGTGCTTTCACTGCAGGTGACGAAGAAAAAGTTGAAGGCTTTGGACCTATTACCGAAGGCATCTGGATCGAATAAAAAACTGAAATATTTTAAATCTTTCCTACAGCAGCTTCCCAACAGAAGCTGCTGTTTTGTCTATGTTCATCTATTTTTCTCACCATACCATAACAATCGTTGAAACATTTCAATTGTGCATTTCTCAAAAAGTGTCAGTGGAAGTCTGGCGGGATATCATGTATAATAAATGGATATGAGCATATGCTCACTGCCACAAAGGTGGATAGTGCATTTAAAAACATTGAGAAATATTGAGGAGAAGACAAATGCGTGACTACTTAAACAGACTGAGAATGCAGTTTCAGCGCTTTATGATAGGAAGATACGGAATGGACCAGTTTGGACGTTTCCTTTCAAGTCTTCTTTTAGCACTGATCATTTTTAATTTCCTGATCCCGGCGGCTTTGCCTTCCAGGATTCTGTGGGCACTGGAATGGATCGTACTCATTATCCTGTATGCAAGAATGTTTTCTAAAAACATTAATAAACGTTATCAGGAAAATGAAGCCTTTTTAAGACGGCAGTTTTATGTATCTGAATGGTGGAAAAAATGGAAATTCCGCTTTCAGGAGAGCAGAAAGTACCATATTTACCGCTGTCCAAACTGTAAACAGAAGGTGCGTGTCCCCAGGGGAAGAGGACGGATCAGCATCCACTGCCCGAAATGCGGAACCGATTTTATCAAAAAAAGCTGACAAAACAGGGAATAAATTCTTTTACACAGGCCGGCTGCGTTGCAGCCGGTCTTTTTCTGCCCTTTTTCCGCGTCTTTTTCAGTGTACAATGATCCTGATTTACTTAAATTTTACAAAAGCTATACCATACCTTGCTTTCAGCTATTGTAAAACTTTTGTATACTCCACAATGTAAGAACAAGAAAACAACATATTAAAAAATATAAGTACCGCAAAATAAATGCAAACATAAAAATAAAAACGGTACAAAAAAGTGGAGGAAAAGATAATTATGAAAAAAAATGGCATGAAAGTAATGGCAGTGATCGGTTCAGCAGTAATGGCAGCAGGAATGCTTGCGGGATGTGGAAATTCCGGTGCAGCAGCTACCACAGCAGCGACCGCAACCACAGAAAAGCAGACAACTGAAGCAAAGGCAGAAGAAACAACCAAAGAAGCAGCTACAGAAGCAAAGAGTGCAGATGCAGATTTAAGCGGTTCTATCAGCATGGTAGGTTCCACTTCTATGGAGAAGTTCGCAAATGCATTAAGCGAAGCATTTATGGAGAAATATCCAAAGGTAACTGTAACCGCTGAGTTCGTAGGTTCCGGTGCTGGTATCGAGGCAGTAAGCAATGGTACAGCAGATATCGGTAACTCTTCCAGAAACTTAAAGGATGAAGAAAAGGCAAAAGGTGTTGCAGAAAATATCGTAGCGATCGATGGTATCGCAGTTGTAGTTGATCCGGCTAACACAGTAGAAGATCTGACCAAGGATCAGCTGACCAGCATTTATGACGGTTCTGTAACCAACTGGAAAGATGTAGGCGGAAATGATGCTCCTATCGTAGTAGTAGGACGTGAGGCAGGTTCCGGTACAAGAGGAGCTTTCGAGGAGCTGTTAAAGCTGGAAGATGCATGCAAATACAGCAATGAATTAGACAGCACTGGCGCTGTAATGGCAAAGGTAGCATCTACCCCAGGTTCCATCGGATATGTTTCTCTGGACGTATTAGATGATACTGTAAAGGCTGTAAAATTAGACGGAGCTGAGCCAACAGAAGAGAATATCAAAGCAGGAAAGTACTTCTTAAGCCGTCCATTCGTAATGGCTACCAAGGGCGAGATCAGTGAGCAGAGCGACCTTGTAAAGGCACTGTTTGACTTCATCTACTCTGATGAAGGTTCTGAGCTTGTAAAATCTGTAGGTCTGATCACAGCTGATAAATAATGAAGAGTTGTATGAAATGAAAGGAGACTGTCTGCAATGACTCAGGAAACATTTTCCGTCCGTTCCCATCATGGCAGCAAGTCCACAGTTGAAAAAGCTGCAGAAGCGATCTTCACCGCATGCGGCTTTTTCGCTGTCCTGGCTGTTGCTTCCATTACATTATATATGATATTCAGTGGTACACCGGCGCTGTTTAAAGTAGGTATTCTGGATATCCTTTTTGGTACCTTATGGCAGCCGGCTGCTGCTGCACCAAGCTTCGGTATCCTGTATGTTATCCTTACTTCTATAGTGGGAACCTTTCTGGCAATCCTCATTGGTGTGCCGGTTGGTGTGATGACAGCTGTTTTTCTGGCAGAAGTAGCGCCGAAAAAGCTGGCAAATGTGGTCCGTCCGGCAGTAGAGCTGTTAGCAGGTATCCCATCCGTTATCTACGGTCTGTTAGGTATCCTGATCTTAAATCCACTGATGTATAAAATAGAATTGGCTGTATTTAAAGGTTCTTCCACTCATCAGTATACCGGTGGTGCAAACCTGATCTCTGCAGTTTTAGTGCTGGCGCTGATGATCCTTCCAACAGTCATCAATATCAGTGAATCTGCTTTAAGAGCGGTTCCGTCACACTTAAAAAGTGCTTCTCTGGCATTAGGTGCTACGAAGATCCAGACTATTTTCCAGGTGATCCTTCCGGCAGCAAAATCCGGTATCATCACAGCCGTTGTCCTGGGAACAGGAAGAGCCATCGGTGAGGCAATGGCTATTACGCTGGTATCAGGAAGCTCTGTAAACTTCCCGCTTCCATTTAACTCTGTCCGTTTCCTGACCACTGCAATTGTAGCAGAAATGGGATATGCATCCGGACTGCACAGAGAAGTATTATTTACCATTGGTCTTGTATTATTTGCATTTATCATGATCATCAATATTAGTTTAAACGGCATTCTGAAGAAGGGAGAGAAAACAAAATGACAGGTGAAGCTGCGATCCGCATTCATGAAAATTCCATTATCAAGGAAAGCATCTATGGAAAACGTGTCCGGAGCACCGATGTGATCTTAACAGGTATTATCTACGGATGTGCCAGTATCTCCATGCTCCTTCTCATCGGAATTTTAGGTTACACCTTTGTAAGAGGTGTCCCACATGTGACCTGGGCTTTTTTAAGCACTGTTTCCAGTGCCACAAAAGGAACTTTCGGTATTCTTGGAAATATAATCAATACCCTTTATATCGTAGTGATCACGCTGCTGATCGCCACCCCTATTGGTGTAGGTTCTGCGGTTTACTTAAATGAGTACGCAAAACCAGGCAAGATCGTCCGCCTGATCGTATTTACCACAGAAACACTTTCCGGTATCCCCTCTATTATATTCGGTCTTTTTGGAATGGTATTTTTCGGAAATACACTGGGACTGGGCTATTCTATTCTCACCGGTTCCCTGACACTGACATTAATGATCCTTCCGCTGATCACAAGAACTACCCAGGAAGCTTTAAAGACAGTTCCTGACAGCTATCGACACGGTGCACTGGGAATCGGCGCTACAAAATGGTACATGATCCGCACCATCCTTCTTCCAAGCGCTATGCCTGGTATCCTTACAGGTGTTATCCTTGCCATCGGACGTATTGTAGGTGAGTCTGCAGCACTGCTGTTTACTGCAGGAAGCGGCTATTACCTGCCAAAGAACTTCCTGGGAAAAGTGCTTGAATCCGGCGGTACACTGACTATCCAGCTGTATCTGTTTATGCAGAAGGCAAAATATAATGAAGCTTTCGGCGTAGCAGTTGTGCTTCTGGCGATCGTACTGGTTATTAATGCTCTGGCAAAATATCTTTCCCACCGTTTTAATGTAGAAACACGTTAGGAGAAAATAGAATGGAAAATAAAGTAAAGATCTCCACACAGGACCTGAATCTGTATTATGGAGAAAATCATGCATTGAAGAATATCAATCTGGATCTTTATGAAAATAAGATCACCGCATTTATAGGACCATCCGGATGTGGAAAATCTACCTATTTAAAGACATTAAACCGTATGAATGACCTGGTTTCTAATGTAAAGATCGACGGAACCGTGCTTCTTGACGGAGAGGACATTTATGATCCCCAGGTAGATACTACTCTTCTTAGGAAAAAGGTGGGAATGGTATTTCAGCAGCCCAACCCATTTCCAATGAGCATTTATGACAATGTAGCTTACGGGCCAAGGATCCACGGCATCAAGAATAAAGCACAGTTAGATGAAATCGTAGAGCGTAGTTTAAAGGGCGCAGCTTTATGGGATGAGGTTTCTGACCGTTTAAAGAAGTCAGCACTGGGACTTTCCGGTGGACAGCAGCAGCGTCTGTGTATTGCGAGAGCACTGGCAGTAGAGCCAGAAGTTCTGTTAATGGATGAACCTACATCTGCCCTGGATCCTATTTCTACCTTAAAGATCGAGGATCTGATGGATGATCTGAAGAGTAAATATACAGTTGCCATTGTTACCCATAATATGCAGCAGGCAACCCGTATTGCAGATTATACAGCATTTTTCCTGGTAGGCGAGGTAGTAGAGTATGCTACAACAGACGAACTGTTTACCATGCCAAAGGATAAGAGAACGGAAGATTATATCACAGGACGTTTTGGTTGATAGTATATGATCCGGTGTGGGATTGCGAAAATGCAAAGTTGTAAAAATGTATGAAAAACAACAGAAAGGGGAATGCCGGGATGCGCATTACTTATGAACATGAATTAGAGGAGCTGAATAAATGCCTGCGGGATATGGCTATGATGGTGGAAAAAGCCATTGAACAGACTTTTGTGGCATTTGAAGACCAGAATTATACCATGGCAGAGGACGTTATTAAAGGAGACCGGAATGTAAATGACATGGAACGTGCCATCGAGTCCCGCTGTCTGTCACTGATCCTTCGCCAGCAGCCGGTAGCGAAGGACCTGCGCCAGATATCTACAGCCCTTAAGGTGGTAACAGATCTGGAGCGTATTGGAGATCATGCATCAGATATTGCAGAGCTGATCTTAAGGATAAAAAGTGACCATGCCTATCACATTGTACAGCATCTTCCAGCTATGGCAGCCTCAGCCCAGAAAATGGTCCATGACGCGGTAGAAGCATTTATTAAGCAGGATGTGGAAGAGGCAGAGGAGATCATCCGCAGAGATGATGAGGTAGATGCATTGTTCAATCAGGTAAAAACTGATGTGGTGGAATTATTAAAGTCTTCTCCTTCTCATGCAGATCAGGGGATCGACCTGCTGATGATCGCCAAGTATTTAGAGCGTATTGGGGATCATGCAGTAAATGTATGCGAATGGACCCAGTTTTGCAAGACCGGTGCACTGAAAAATGTGCGTATTATGTAAAATAACTTATAAGTATAGGTGTAAAAAGTATAAATGTAAATGCAGCTGTCTGGAAAGAACAGGCAAATATGAAAAATCGAAGATATAAATCCGAAAGAGTCCGCATGTCGGGCTCTTTGTTTTGCATGTTTTTGCGTGACATATAAAACTTAAATGCGTTATTATGCGTGTGTAGCGGGAAAATATGGCAAACTGATGCGGATATTTGCTTGACATGTGTAGGCCATGCGCTATAATACAAGTATAAAAATTCAGTGGGAAGCAGAATGAGAAGCTGTTTCCAGGGGAAATTTAAGAGGAGGATTATTTCATGAAGTTTTTTATCGACACAGCAAATGTAGATGATATCCGCAAGGCAAATGATATGGGAATTATCTGTGGTGTTACCACAAATCCATCTCTGATCGCAAAAGAAGGCCGTGACTTTAACGAAGTGATCAAAGAGATCGCATCCATTGTTGACGGACCTATCAGTGGTGAAGTTAAGGCAACTACTGTAACTGCAGAAGGAATGATCGCAGAAGGACGTGAGATCGCTAAGATCCATCCAAACATGGTTGTTAAGATCCCTATGACTGTTGAAGGCTTAAAGGCAGTAAAGGTTCTTCACGCAGAAGGCGTTAAGACTAATGTAACGCTGATCTTCTCCGCAGCTCAGGCTCTGTTAGCTGCAAGAGCAGGTGCTACATATGTATCCCCGTTCTTAGGACGTCTGGATGATATTTCCATGCCAGGTATTGATCTGATCTATGACATCACTGAAATCTTCCAGATGCACAACATCGAAACTGAGATCATCGCAGCAAGCGTTCGTAATCCAATCCATGTGATCGACTGCGCAAAGGCTGGTGCTGATATTGCAACTGTTCCATATAAGGTATTAGAGCAGATGACCAAGCATCCTTTAACTGACCAGGGAATTGCCAAGTTCCAGGCTGATTATAAGGCTGTATTTGGGGAATAAGTATAGAGGAAAAAGCTGTGCCGGTATGTGTACGATCAACATTTGCAGATTGAATGACCATCTAGATGCAGTTTTTTACTTGGAAAGAGTGAGTAAGAAAAGAGCCGCCCAACACGGGCGGCTTAAACTATTTTTATAGAAGATCCGGTCTACAGAAAATCCAGTCCCCTGTTTTTATACCGGGATGCCATCTCCTGCGGCACATGTCCATCTGTGATCAGTGTTGTAAAATCCTCGATCCCGCACACCTGATACCGGGAAACGGTGTTCAGCTTAGCCGGGTTTACCAGTGCAATAACACGGCTGGAGGAGCGGATCAGCTGGCGTTTGATGCTGACCTCTTCTGGATAGGGAATGGTCATGCCGTATTCCGGATGAATAGCATAGACTCCCATAAAGCACAGGTCCGGGTGGTATCCGGCAGCCTGGGCGGCGGCAACTTCCCCTACTGTGGTCATGGAATCTTTTAATAGATTGCCGCCTAAGATAATGACCCGTATCTGCTCCTTCAGGGAACATACATGGGCGATGCTGTAGCTGTTGGTAAGGACTGTAAGCTTTAAATTGTCAGGTATATTTTTGGCAAACTGGAGATTGGTGCTGCTGCCGTCGATGGCAACTAACTGGTCAGACTCCAGAAATTCCAGCGCTCTTATGGAAAGCTGCTGCTTTAAGGCAACATCTGCCGTTTCCCGGTCAAAGAAGTTAATGACCGGCTTTTCTAAAGGAATGGCACCACCGAATACACGTTTTAACTGTCCTTTCTGATCCAGGTCTAAAAGGTCACGGCGTATGGTGTCTTCAGAAACCTTTAATTCTCCTGCCAGATGGCTTACTACTACCTTTCCGGAGGTATGAAGCTTATTTAAGATCCAGTTCTGTCGTTCTTCTTTTAACATGATAATGTCCTTTCATAACCCACTTTAAAAACCTAACAGGCATACGATAACCGGCAGGAATACAGCAGGAAGCAGATTTGTGATCTTGATCTTTGTTCCAATGGTCAGATTTAAACCAAGGGCAAAGATAAGGATAGAACCGATACAGGAAAGGCGTCCGATCATCAGGTCGGTAAGATATGGCTTTACCAGGCCCGCAAGAAGAGTGATGCCTCTCTGGTAAATACCAATGGGAAACATGGAAAATGCCACTCCAATACCCATGGATGCTGCAAAAACAATAGAAAGCACACCGTCCATAACGGCTTTTGTAAAGAGTATGGTGTAATCATGGTTTAAACTGTCTTCAATAGAACCAACGATCGCCATGGCACCGATGCAGAAAACAAGGGAGGTGCTTACAAAGGCTTCTGTAAAGTTGGAAGTGGAAGCGCCCCTTGGAAGTTTGGATTTGACCCAGTCTCCCAGATTTTCCATTTTCTGTTCCAGATCCAGCCACTCTCCGATGGCTGCGCCTACGGCCATGCAGATGACTACGACTAATGTGTCCTTGGTCTCAAAGGTAGTTCCCGATACATTCATCAGACCCTTGATAGCCCCTGTAATGCCTACAAAGATCAAACAAAGGCCAACTGCGCTGGAAATAGTAGTCTGCAGCCGCTTTGGAATACCATTTTTTAATAAAAGTCCCAGGCCGCTTCCTATAAGTATGGCAGCCATATTTACAAGTGTACCTAAGCCAGTCATATGTAAAACCTCACAATATCTCAATGTGTTTTGAAAATAACAAGGACATATTACCATATTTTTAGGGAGATGGGAATAAAGATTTAAGGGGAGAAGGGAGTCCGTGCAGCGGTCGGACTGGCAGAAAATACAGGAAAAATGGCGGTTTGGGAAGATGCCTGGGGTTTACAGTGTCCGTCAGAGCAAGTATAATAATAGTGATTGCGCACCATAGATGAAAGTCAGTTGTTACATGCCGCTGGCACTCCCACAACTGCCGCCAGTATTCGTAATCCGGGCTGTCGCCCTGCTTACTCATACCGGCTTGGTTGCCAAATGTCTATGGTTCCTTGCGTGCAAGCACGCAGTCCCCATAGCCGCTTGGCAACACTTTCATAGTAAATAATTTAAAGAAGCGAGGATATAAATATGAAAAAGCTGGAAGAATATGTAAGAAGCATACCTGATTTCCCGGAACCTGGCATTATTTTCAGGGATGTAACCACCATCCTTCAGGATGCAGACGGCCTGCACCTGGCAGTGGACAGCATCCGCAACATGTTAAAGGATGTAGATTATGATGTAGTAGTAGGCCCTGAATCCAGAGGATTTATCTTTGGTGTGCCGGTTGCCTATGCAGAGCACAAGGGTTTTGTACCGGTCCGTAAAAAGGGCAAACTGCCATGTGAGACTGTTTCAGTAAAATATGCCCTGGAATACGGCACCGCAGAGATCGAGATGCACAAGGATTCTATTATTCCGGGACAGAAGGTGGTTATTATCGATGACCTGATCGCTACCGGCGGTACTACAGAAGCGATCATTAAGCTGATCGAAGGCCTTGGCGGCAAAGTAGTAAAGATCTGCTTTGTAATGGAATTAGCAGGTCTTAAGGGAAGAGAGCTTTTAAAAGGGTATGATGTAGATTCTGCCATTATTTATGACGGAAAGTAATTGGTGCGCTGCACCTTGCTTTTTTATTTAAAAAAAATTATAATGATAACTAATTATTCGTAAAAAGGTGGCCACATATATGGGAAAAGAGGGAACAAAAGAAAAACTGGATATAGAGCTTGAGGCTCCGGCGGACTTTACCAGTCCGGAAGTATTGTATCAGGATCTGGTAAAGACAATCCATAAATATCATCCTTCCGATGATATTTCCATGATCGAAAAGGCATATAAGATCGCAGCACAAGCCCATAAGGATCAGAAGAGAAAGTCCGGAGAACCTTATATCATCCATCCTTTATGTGTGGCTATTATTCTGGCTGATCTGGAGATGGACAAGGAGACCATTGCAGCAGGACTTTTACATGACGTAGTAGAAGATACGGTTATGACACTGGATGAGCTGACTAAAGAGTTTGGACCAGAGGTTTCTTTTCTGGTAGACGGCGTTACAAAGCTGACACAGTTAAACTGGGATAAGGATAAGGTGGAGATCCAGGCAGAGAACCTGCGAAAGATGTTCCTTGCCATGGCAAAGGATATCCGGGTCATCATCGTTAAGCTGGCAGACCGTCTTCACAATATGCGTACCGGTCAGTACTGGAAGCCGGAAAAGCAGAAGGAAAAAGCAAGAGAGACTATGGAGATCTATGCTCCTATTGCAGACCGTCTGGGTATTTCCAAGATCAAAATCGAATTAGATGACTTATCACTTAAATTTTTAAAGCCGGAAGTCTACTATGACCTGGTAGAAAAGGTAGATCTGCGTAAAGATGCCAGGGAAGCCTTTGTCCAGTCTATTGTAGATGAAGTAAAGGCACATTTAGACGAAGCAGGTATTGAAGCTACTGTAGGCGGCAGAGTAAAGCACTTTTTCAGTATTTATAAGAAAATGTTAAAGCAGAACAAGACTCTGGACCAGATCTATGATCTTTTTGCTGTTCGTATTATGGTAGATACGGTAAAGGACTGTTATGCGGCACTTGGCGTGATCCATGAAATGTACAAGCCGATTCCTGGTCGTTTTAAAGACTATATCGCTATGCCGAAGCAGAATATGTACCAGTCTCTGCATACAACTCTGATCGGCAGCACCGGACAGCCATTTGAGATCCAGATCCGTACTTATGAGATGCACCGCACCGCTGAGTATGGTATTGCTGCTCACTGGAAATACAAAGAGAGCGGAAGCGGACAGGTTGCTGCAGGAAAAGAAGAAGAAAAATTAAGCTGGCTGCGCCAGATCCTGGAATGGCAGCGTGATACAGATGATTCCAAAGAGTTTTTAAGCATGGTAAAGGGCGATCTTGATCTGTTTTCTGACAGCGTTTACTGCTTCACACCATCTGGTGATGTAAAGACTCTTCCAAGCGGCTCCACACCCATTGATTTTGCTTATTCTATACACAGTGCAGTGGGAAATAAGATGGTTGGCGCAAGAGTCAACGGAAAACTGGTTCCTATTGAATATCAGATCCAGAATGGAGACCGTATTGAGATCATCACCTCCCAGAATTCCAAGGGACCAAGCCGCGACTGGCTGAAAGTGGTACACAGCACACAGGCTAAAAATAAGATTAATCAGTGGTTCAAGACCCAGATGAAAGAGGATAATATCATCCGCGGCCGTGATGCCATTGACCGTTATTGTAAAGCAAAAGGCATTAATCTGTCGGAACTTTCCAAACCGGAATTTATGGAAAAGGTAATGAAACGTTATGCCTTTAAGGATTGGGATTCTGTGCTGGCATCTATCGGACATGGCGGCCTGAAAGAAGGCCAGGTCATCAACAAGATGTTAGAAGAACGGGAGAAGAAGCTAAAACGGGAGATCACGGATACAGAGGTTTTAGACGGTATTGCTGATACTGACGGAAGAAGCGGTGAAGCTACAGTCCGTAAAAATAAGAGCGGGATCGTGGTCAAAGGACTTCATGATCTGGCAGTGCGTTTCTCCAGATGCTGTAATCCGGTACCTGGTGATGAGATCGTTGGTTTTGTTACCAGAGGAAGAGGTGTTTCCATTCATCGTACGGATTGTATCAATGTGATCAACCTGCCGGAAGATGAAAGAGGAAGACTGATTGATGCAGAGTGGCAGGTAGAGGAAAATCCTTCCAGTACAGAGCAGTATTCCACAGAAATCCAGATTTTTGCAAACAACCGGATCGGTCTTTTTGCAGATATTTCCAAGGTATTTACAGAAAAGCAGATCGATATCACTTCCATGAACGTGCGCACCAGCAAGCAGGGTCGTGCGACGATCATTATGACTTTTGATATCCATGGAACAGAGGAACTGAACCGTATTACAGATAAGATCCGCCAGATCGACGGTGTTCTGGATATCCAGAGAACCACCGGCTGATAAATTTGTGCCTGTAACTGTTTGCGACAGCAGGCGGTTTGTATAATAAAAGGAGAATTATGAGCAATAACTTCAGGATAAAGACCATGGTGCTTGGAATGGTAAGCACAAACTGTTATCTGGTCTACAATAACGATATAAAAGAAGGCGTAGTGGTAGATCCGGCAGATAATGGAGCCTATATTTTAAATAAATGCAGCGAACTGGGGGTAACACCGGTGGCAGTGCTTTTGACACATGGGCATTTTGACCATATTATCGGAGTGCCTGAGGTAAAACGGGCGTTCCACCTTCCTGTCTATGCTTCTGAAACAGAAGATGCCATGCTGGCAGATACGTCTTTGAACCTGTCCTGTCATCTGCCGGGAAAACAGACCAGTTTCCATGCAGATGTGCTGGTCCGTGACGGAGACGAATTAGATCTTCTGGGCTATAAATGGAAGGTGATCGCTACTCCCGGACACACATCTGGTTCTGTCAGCTATTATATTCCCCAGGAGGGAGTCCTTCTTTCCGGCGATACGCTGTTTTATGAGTCTTACGGCCGTACAGACCTGGCAACAGGAAGCAGCAGTGATATAACAGATTCACTTTTAAACAAATTATTTGTGCTTCCGGAAGATACCATGGTTTATCCGGGACATGGTGATCCAACTACCATTGGTTATGAAAAAGAACACAATCCTATTCCGTATTACAGATAGAAAGCAGGAAAAAAATGATCGGATTATTAATACAGGATAATGCGTATGAACAGGACATCAGAGAACTTCTGATGTCTTTTTATCCGGGTGAGACTTATGCCCATGAAGTAAAAGAGAACATTGATTTTTATGTGCAGACCAGATTAAAAGATGGGGAAGCTGTCATTGGGATCTGGGAAAAACTGGAAAATGGGGAAGAAAGTGCTGGCGCAGCTGTTAATGCAGCTGGTGTTGAAGCAAAGGATAGCGCAGTAGCTGTTGAAAAGCAGACGGATTCAAACATGTCCGCCCCAGAAGGACTGGAAGGCTGGACACTGACCGCCCATTTTGCAGGAAAAGCAGACTTATCAGACCACTCCGCTACCAAAAATGTGATAAAAAAATTATTCTACCAGATGCTTGTAGGACGCACCGGCCATGAACTTCCATGGGGATCTCTTACGGGGATCCGTCCTACCAAGATCGCGTTGAGCCGTCTGGAAGATGGCTGGAAAGAAGACGATATCCGCAGGTTCATGAAGGAAACTTATATGACCAGCGATGAAAAGATCAATCTGAGCGTTGAGATCGCAGCAAGAGAAAAGCGCCTGATGGAACCGATTAATTATGACAGTGGATATAGTCTGTATGTAGGTATCCCGTTCTGCCCTACTACCTGCCTGTATTGTTCCTTTACCTCTTATCCTATCAGCAAGTGGAAAGGCCGTACGGGACTGTATCTGGAAGCTTTATTTAAAGAACTGGAATATACAGCGGAAAAGATGAAGGGAAGACCTCTTGACACCATTTATTTTGGCGGCGGTACACCTACTTCACTGCCGGCAGAGGACATTGATGCTATTTTATGCAAATTAGAGCAGCTGTTTGATACAAAAAATGTTCTGGAATTTACTGTAGAAGCAGGCCGTCCGGACAGCATTACAGAAGAAAAGTTAAAGGTTTTGGCTTCCCATGGCATCAGCCGTATCTCCATTAATCCCCAGACCATGAACCAGAAGACCTTAGACCTGATCGGACGCCGTCATACAGTGGAAAATGTAAAAGAAAAATTCCATATGGCAAGAGCGCTGGGATTTGACAACATCAACATGGACCTGATCATGGGACTTCCCGGGGAAGATCTGGATGATGTAAAACATACTTTAGAAGAGATCGAAGCCTTAAAGCCGGATTCACTTACCGTTCATTCTCTTGCGATCAAACGTGCTGCAAGACTTAATATGTTTAAAGAAGAATATGCAGACTTAAAGATCAGCAACACACCGGAAATGATCGCCTTAAGTGAAGCCTGTGCCCGCAGAATGGGCATGGAACCGTACTATCTCTACCGCCAGAAAAACATGGCAGGCAACTTTGAAAACGTAGGTTATTCCCTTCCGGGAAAGGCTTGCATTTACAATATCTTAATTATGGAGGAGTTGGCCACGATCGTCGCCTGCGGCGCCGGAACCACCACAAAAGTGGTGTTCCCGTCTGAAAACCGCAGAGAGCGCTGCGAGAATGTAAAAGAAGTAGAACAGTATATCAGCCGGATCGATGAGATGATCGGGCGGAAAGAGAAGATTCTTTACTAAAATGCTTGCAAAATCAGGAAAGTTCATTACAATAAAAAAGGAATAGTATAGTATTATAGAAAGTACTAGTAGAATTAAAATGTACTTAAAAGATTAGGGAGAAAAATATGGCATTAACAAAAAAGCCGGTTACCGGCATGAAAGATATCACTCCTGCAGAGATGCAGATCCGCGAATATGTTATGAATCAGATCCGCGAGACCTACAAGGGCTTCGGCTTTTCTCAGATCGAGACTCCTTGTGTAGAGCATATTGAAAACCTGACCAGCAAGCAGGGCGGTGACAATGAGAAGCTGATCTTTAAGATCTTAAAGAGAGGTGACAAGCTGAATTTAGAGACTGCAAAGGAAGAAAATGATCTGGCAGACAGCGGTCTGCGTTATGACCTGACATTGCCGTTGTCCCGTTATTACGCAAATAACGCAGCAAACCTTCCAAGTCCTTTTAAGGCATTACAGATGGGAAGCGTATGGAGAGCAGACCGTCCTCAGAAGGGCCGTTTCCGCCAGTTTACCCAGTGCGATATTGATATTTTAGGCGATCCTACCAGTCTGGCAGAGATCGAACTGATCTTAGCTACCACCACTGCATTAAGCAAGATCTGCCCGGACAATGCATTTACTGTAAGGATCAACGACAGAGGTATCCTCTTTGGCATGGCACGTTACTGCGGTTTTGCAGAAGAGGCTATGGACAGTGTTCTGATCACACTGGATAAAATGGACAAGATCGGTTTTGAGGGTGTTGAGAAAGAACTTCTGGAAAATGGAAATGCTCCTGAAAGCGTAAGCCGCTATATGGAGATCCTCCGTACCGTTACCAGAGATGCGGATGGTGTTAAGAAATTAGGTGAGACCTTAAAGGATGTTATGGATCCGGCTGTATGCCAGGGACTGGTACACATTATGGAGACTGTAAAAGATGTAGCAGAGGCTGATTTTGGTCTGGAATTTGACCCGACTCTGGTACGTGGAATGTCCTACTATACAGGAACCATTTTCGAGGTTTCCATGGAAGGCTTCGGCGGCTCTGTAGCAGGTGGCGGAAGATATGACAAGATGATCGGCAAGTTTACCGGTATGGAGACACCTGCATGTGGATTCTCCATTGGTTTTGAACGTATCGTTACCATCCTCTTAGACAATGGCTTTACTGTTCCGGGTGCTGGACAGAAGAAGGCATTCCTCTTTGAAAAGGGGATTGACTCTGCTTCTTTAGCAGCAGTGATCCGTGAAGCAATGGAAGAGAGAAAGAATGGCGTTCAGGTTCTGGTAGCCCAGATGAACAAAAACAAGAAGTTCCAGAAGGAACAGCTTGGAAAAGAAGGCTATCAGGAGTTTAAGGAATTTTATAAAGAAAGCCTGAAACATTAATCATACTTATTAAACAGAAAGCTTATGAAGTAATAGTTATAGAAGGAGAAAAATCATGGCAGAATCAATGGTAGGACTGAAGCGGTCCCACAGATGTACAGAAGTAACTTCTGCCCAGATCGGCGGGAAAGTAACCGTTATGGGATGGGTCCAGAAGAGCAGAAACAAAGGCGGAATTATTTTCGTTGACTTAAGAGACCGTTCTGGTATCCTTCAGATCATTTTCGAGGAAAATGACTGTGGAACTGAAAACTTTGAGAAAGCTGAGAAATTAAGAAGTGAATTTGTTATTGCAGTAGAAGGCCGTGTAGAAGCACGTTCCGGCGCTGTAAATGAAAATCTGGCTACAGGTGCCATCGAAGTAAGAGCAGAGTCCTTACGTATCCTGGCAGAGTCTGAGACACCTCCTTTCCCAATTGAAGAAAAGAGCAAGACAAAAGAAGATCTGCGTCTGGAATACCGTTTCCTGGATCTTCGCCGTCCTGATATCCAGAGAAATCTGATCCTGCGCAGCCGTGTTGCTACTCTGACCCGTGCATTTTTAGCAGAAGAAGGATTTTTAGAGATTGAAACTCCAACTCTCATCAAGAGTACACCAGAGGGTGCAAGAGACTACCTGGTACCAAGCCGTGTACATCCAGGCTCTTTCTACGCGCTTCCACAGTCTCCACAGCTGTTTAAGCAGTTACTGATGGTTTCCGGTTATGACCGTTACTTCCAGTTAGCACGCTGCTACCGTGATGAGGATCTTCGCGCAGACCGTCAGCCTGAGTTTACCCAGATCGATATGGAGCTTTCTTTCGTAGATGTTGATGACGTTTTAGACGTAAATGAGCGTCTGTTAAAGAAGCTGTTTAAGGAGATCTGCAACTATGATCTTCAGCTGCCCATCCAGCGTATGACCTGGAGAGAAGCTATGGACCGTTTTGGTTCTGACAAACCAGATCTTCGTTTCGGAATGGAATTAAAGAACGTTTCTGAGGCTGTTAAGGACTGTGAATTCGTTGTATTTAAGGGCGCTTTAGAGAATGGTGGTTCTGTCCGTGGTATCAATGCAGAAGGACAGGGACATATGCCAAGAAAGAAGATCGATGCCTTAGTAGAATACGCAAAGGGCTTTGGTGCAAAGGGTCTTGCTTATATTGCAATTAATGAAGACGGTACCTACAAGTCTTCCTTCGCTAAATTCATGAAGGATGAAGAAATGGCAGCACTGGTTGCAGCTATGGACGGTAAGCCAGGTGACTTATTACTCTTTGCAGCTGACAAGGACAAAGTAGTATTTGACGTACTTGGCAACCTGCGTCTGGAGCTGGCAAGACAGTTAGACCTGTTAAAGAAAGATGACTTTAAGTTCCTCTGGGTAACAGAGTTCCCGTTATTAGAGTATTCCGAAGAAGAAGGACGTTTCGTAGCAATGCATCATCCATTTACTATGCCTATGGATGAAGACCTTCAGTATATTGATTCCGATCCAGGCAGAGTACGTGCAAAGGCTTACGATATCGTATTAAACGGCGTAGAAATGGGCGGCGGTTCTGTGCGTATCCACCAGGCAGATATCCAGTCCAAAATGTTTGAGGTCCTTGGCTTTACACCAGAAAGAGCAAATGACCAGTTTGGCTTCCTGTTAAAGGCATTTAAGTATGGAGTACCGCCTCACGCAGGTCTGGCATATGGTTTCGACCGTATGATCATGCTTATGGTTGGCGCAGACAGTATCCGTGACGTAATCGCATTCCCGAAGGTAAAGGATGCTTCCTGTCTTATGACAAAGGCACCGGCACCTGTAGATCCAAAGCAGTTAGGGGATCTGGGAATTGAAGTGATTCCAGAAGAAAAAGAAGAATAGGAAATGACAAAGAAGCCTCTGAAGAGTTAATTCTTCGGGGGCTTTTTCTGTTCTATGTATTGTTGACTAAGGTCCGAAAGCCACCGGTACACATGACAGATGCGCATTTGGG
>ERZ773248.411-NODE-411-length-56531-cov-21.173826_pt1 | contig 56531 bp, 35 predicted proteins | sample MGYA00580518_ERZ773248 | MGnify/ENA primary metagenome ERZ773248 (study PRJEB29015, sample SAMEA2737762) | human gut metagenome | biome: human gut; feature: human-associated habitat; material: faeces | place: China | collected 2012 ...
TCATGCAAATTGGCAAGAAGAAACAGATGATGTATGATGCAGAATACGACAGAACAGGTAAAAATCTCGGCTATGCACTTAACCAACTCGCATCTTACAGCAATCGTCTGGCTCCTGCCTCCCTTCCATCATGGATATCAGTACCATCGCTTGACGCTCCTATCGACGAAGAACGCCTGCGCTTCAACACCTCGCAAAAATACTCCATCAACCATATCAAGAAGAACAAGGACGATGCTGAGACTCGCATAGAAGCCAACTATCTTCGTACGGTAACCAGACAAGAACGAGAGAACATGAGTATCTATGACCTCGGCGGCGAAGCTCCCACAGTTACCACGGAGCACAACCAAAAGACGATGATCAGCGATGCCTTCAATCTGCAATGGGAGAACAAGGTAAACAAGGCTGAGCATTATGGCAACGAGAGCATCAGCCTCAGCACAGCACAAAGCGACGGTTTGTCAAACATCAACGACACGCTTACCCAACGTGTCCGCATCCCAAAGCTCGACCTCTCGGCAAGTATCTACCGCCTCTTCGTCTTCAAGAAAAGTCAACTCTCTTGGCGTAGCACTGCCGACTATCACCATGGTGTAGCGGACCTCTACGTTAACGACGAGCGCAATCGCATCCGCACCAACCTTTGGCATACTGCCCACGCCTTACAGTGGATGAAGAATCGCTTCCACTGGACACAGGAATATAGAATGAGTATCGACCTCAACAACATCTATGCAAAATATCAGGAAAGAAGCGATGAAATCGACAAAAACAACGGATTCATCGAAAACAGTCACGATGAAATCGGTCAAAACAGTCTTAACATCACAGGGAAGTTCACCCCTTACTGGCAATACAAGACCGAGACGTTCCGTATGTCGTTCTCTCCCGATTTCATGTGGGAACGCTTCACCTATCCACAGAAAACTCTACTTACCATATCACCCTACCTTTACTTATATAAGAAATTGGATTTCCGTAGAGAGTTGACTATCTACACAGGATACAGTACTGGAACGGGCAATGCCACCAACTACGCCATGAAGCAATATCGCAAAAGTTATCGCTCTTGGTACACTTCGAGCGACATCATTCCGATAACTCGCTCTCTTTATGGCAAGTTGAGTTACGACTACAAGCGCCCTATCAAGGAAATCTTCTTCAGCGCATCGGTCAATGCCAGCAAAAACTGGATGAACACGGCATCCGACCTACGCATCGAGGATGGCAAATACTATACCTCATTATATAAGCAGGACAGCAAGAGCAACAACATCGGAGGTTCGCTCTATATCTCCAAGGGTTTCTACGACCTTCATCTGAAGACCCGCCTGGAGGGCAGTTACAACTACAGCAAGGGGGAGCAATACAGCAGCGGCAAAGCCATCAGCTACACCGCGGACAACTATACTGTGAAGCCTAGCATCGACTTCTCGCCGTCCTGGTGTGCCTTTAGCTATGAGGGAGAATTCTCTTTTTACAACTCGAAACGTCAAAAAATGGCGAAGTCATCGTTATTTAATTGGCGTCAAAGCGTATCTGCCACCGCTACCATCAGCCATGTGGACCTCTCCTTCTCGCTCGTACATTATCGCAATAAGCTGCAAGAGGGCTGCTACCTTAACACCCTCCTTGGCGATGCCTCGGCAGTATGGAGAATGAAAAAGCTCCGCCTTTCAGCAGAGTTTCGAAACCTTTTCAACAAGAAGAACTATATGGAAACCATCTATAGCGGCATCAGTACATTGACCGACAGCTATTATCTTCGCCCTCGCGAACTGATGATTTCCGCCCAGTATTCCTTTTAAACAAGAACTCCCATCTCAGAAAAGAGACGGGAGTTCTTTGCTTTTGAGAATAGGAAAATAGGTGCCGCGAAATTTATAAAGAAATAACTTTACAGACCAAATGAGGTGAAAAATCTTCCCTTAAGGGAAAATTTTCAATCTCTTCTTCCCCCATTTTCCGGGAGTTTTTTCTAGATTATCTCTTTCTAGAATATTATTTACATAGACTACTTCTGCTTCAGATAGTTCATCTGAACATTAGGAGCGCAGACATTGCTTGTCTTCTCGGTGTATTCAGATACCTTCAATGTAGCAGTACCCTTAATGTTCTCCACATCGCTACCTACCTTGAAGAGATAGTTACCTGCATCAACCTTCCACTGGCTGTTGGCCTCATCGAAGCTGGCAAGATCGCGCTTTTCAAGTGTCATCTTCAAAGTCTGGCTCTCACCTGGATTCAGCAACTTGGTCTTGCCGAAGGTCTTGAGTTCCTTGGCAGGCTTCTCATAAGCACCCTTAGGAGCGGTGACATAAACTTCAGCAACTTCCTTGCCGGCAACCTTACCGGTATTCTTGATAGTTACGCTAACCTCAATATTGTTGCCCTTTGCCTTGACAGATGGCTTGCCAAACTCGAAGGTAGTATAGCTCAAACCATAACCGAATGGATAAGCCACATTCTTCTTGAAGGTGTCGAAGTAGCGGTAGCCTACATAGATATCCTCCTCGTGGTTGCTATAGTCGTAACCCTTGATGTTGCCCTTGCTCCAATCCAACAGATTCTTGTAGGTGTACATATCGTAATCCTTGGCAAAGTTGGCAGTAGAAGGATGATCGGTAGCAGCGATAGGCCAGGTCATGGTCAACTTACCCGATGGATTCACCTTACCGGTCAGGATATCAGCTACAGAGTTACCGCCCTCGATACCTGGCTGCCAAGCTACGAGAATAGCATCCACACGGTCTCTCCAACTGGCTGTCTCCATCACAGAACCAGAGTTGATGATGACAATCACCTTCTTGCCCTTGGCATGGAAAGCATCAGATACACGGAAAATCATATCCTGCTCTATCTGACTGAGGTTGAACTCACCATTGATCTGGCGATCCATTCCCTCACCTGCCTGACGGCCGATGGTGATGATGGCAGCATCTGCCTTTGGCTCCTCGCCAGCTACACAGCGCTCAGTAATCTCGATTTCATCGAGCTTTGGCTGACCCTGATCCAGGAACCACATCATCGGATTCTTGTCTGCCTTCAACTTAGCCTTGGCATACTTCACATAATTCTGATAGATTTCTGTAAGCTGAGGAGTAGTTGCCACGCCGATGTTCTTCAAACCGGTAACCATATCTACAGAATAGCCAACATTAACGGCTCCACTGCCAAGACCACCCGACATGAAATCGTAAGAGTTGACACCGAAGAGAGCTACGGTCTTCAAGCCCTGGATAGGAAGAGCGGCATCATTCTTCAGAAGTACCATACCCTCGGTAGAACTCTGACGGGTGATAGCTGCATGAGCCTTCAAGTCTGGCTCACCACTATATTTATATCCCTTGAATCGAGGAGTCTTCACGATATATTCGAGCATACGGCGAACATTGCGGTCCACATCCTTGATATCCAGCTTGCCATTCTTTACGGCATCAACAATATCCTGCACCTGTGCTGGATAACCTGGCATCATCAGGTCGTTGCCTGCCTCAACTTCCTGTTCCAGAGGAAGGTCGGCACGCTTACCTATCCAGTCGGTCTCCACGATTCCCTTATATCCCCAATCGTTGCGGAGAATATCAGTAAGGAGCCCCTTGTTGCCCTGGGCATAAACACCGTTAATCTTATTATAGGCAGACATGATAGTCCAAGGATTACTCTTGCGAACCATCATCTCGAAACCTTTCAGATACAACTCACGGAGAGCACGCTGGCTCAATCGCTCATCCACCTTGGTACGGTCAGTTTCCTGAGAGTTTACGGCAAAGTGCTTGGCACTCACGCCCACGCCCTGACTCTGCACACCCTGTACAAAGGCGGTTCCGATAAGACCCGTTACGATTGGATCTTCTGAATAATACTCAAAGTTACGACCACAGAGCGGATTGCGATGCAGGTTCATACCCGGTCCGAGCACAACATCACAGCCATACTCCAGGGTTTCGTTACCGATAGCCTCACCCACCTTGCGCACCAGGTCGGTGTTCCAGGTAGAAGCCAGACAGGTTCCGATAGGAAAACCGGTGGCAAAGTAGCTACGGCTGTCACCTTTGCGATGAGCATCGATATGAACACCGGCAGGACCATCACACTGAACAGTAGTAGGAATACCGAGACGAGGAATGGCTACTGTAGTACCCGCAGCACCCGGCACGAACTTCTTCTGGTGTCCGAGCATAGCGCCACTGCCCACGAATCCATCGTTACCACCGCCCACTAAGACTTGGGCTTTCTCTTCCAAGGTCATCGCCTTGATTACTTCATCGATGTTGTTGGCATTCAACTGAGGTGCTGATTGCGCCATCATTGTTGTTGCCATCGCTCCAGCCGCAACGGTAAGAGCCAATTTCTTGTAGTTCATCATTTTGTCGTTTATTTAGTTAGTCATTACTATTCTGTTAGTTTTTTCTTCAGGTTCATGCAGTCATTTAGAATACTGCATTTCTTCAAAAACTTGCTGCAAATTTAATAAAATAAGGTGGAAACACCAAGCATTTCCACCTTTTTTTCTTGAATTCAACAAGATTATTCCCGGATTTAACAAAAGATATAGTAAGAGAATAACATACTATACATATCCCTAACCTAAGGCTAGTCCTGATATTTAATCTGGAAGTAATCAAGCAGACGCTTATAGAAGTCCTGTGCTGTAAGACAAGTATCCATCAGATAACCTTTAATATGATTCCATTCGTGCAATCCTCTATAATAAAACATTTTCAACTCATCTGCGATGATGAACGGAACGATACCATTGCTTAGGCACTCCTTGAACATAATCAGTCGCCCCACCCTTCCATTACCGTCTTGGAAAGGATGAATAGACTCAAAGCGCTGATGGAAATCGATAATATCTTCCAGCGTTATTTCTTTCTTGGCATTATACTCCTTCAGCAATCTTACCATCTCCTTGTGTACCATTTCCGGTTCACAAGTTTCTATTCCCCCCACTTCATTTGGAAATCGCTTGTAATCTCCCACCATAAACCAATCTTTGGTGCTATCAGAAGTTCCTGACTTGAGGATAAGATGAAGTTTCTTGATGAAGTTTTCGGTCAACTTCTCATCAGCCTGCTCGATAATCAAATCGATACACCTGAAGTGATTGGTTGTCTCAATGATATCATCCACCCTTACACTTTGGTCTGTAATACCTATCGTATTGGTTTCAAAAATAAAACGGGTCTGCTCATGCGACAACCTGCTTCCTTCTATATGATTGGAATTATAGGTTAAGTCTATTTGAGTACGATGATAAATGCCTCCTTTCAGCTTCATATTCTTCTGTTCCCGAAGGATAGAAAGAAGTGGAGAAACCTGTTGCTTCTTGGATTTACGCATAGGCAAAGTTGCATCGGCAGGAATATTCCATGTCTTTCCCACCAACACTACTCCCTCAATTTTCCCGGAAGCACAATAATTACGCGCAGTTCGTTCTGATACCCCATACTTCTGCGCAAACTCTTTCACTGATATATAATCCATATTTTATCGGCAAGTTTACGTTTGTATTTCGACTGCAAATATAACACTTTTTGCCGATAACGGCAAGAAAACAACGAAAAAAGCGATTATCCTCCCTCTTTTTTGCCGATAACGGCAAGAAAAGCGCCCAACTGCTGATGTGCGACCACATATCAGCAGTTGGGCGGTTTTAGATATATAATGCGATAACTTACTTCGCTGTATCCTTTGAGCTTCGCTTATCACGGCGATAACTGCGATAATCATCCAGCGGAATCTCAATATCAGGTTCCACCAGCTCGCCCTCACGTGGCAAGGCGAACTTCTGATACTTGATGTTCAAGCCACGCTCTATCCACATACTCTCATAATAGGTCTGGATAGAGAGAATCTTACGGGTTTCCTCATCGATACCCTCCTGATGATAGAGGTCCTCTGTGCGGAAGAGCACAGGCAGATGGTTGCCATCCACCATATAAGTAGTATAGGTGAAGAGGAAGTTGGAGTCCGTCTTCAGATGGATGATGCCGCCATCCACGAGGAAGTGGCGATAACGGTTCATGAAGTAAGTAGATGTAAGACGCTTGCGAGGATTCTTCATCTGAGGGTCAGAGAAGGTGAGCCAGATTTCCTGCACCTCATCCTCGGCAAAGAAGCGGTCGATAATCTCGATGTTGGTACGGAGGAAAGCCACGTTCTTCTGTCCTTCCTCTATCGCTTTCTTGGCACCGGTCCACATACGTGCACCCTTGATATCCACACCGATGAAGTTCATCTCAGGATAGAGCTTGGCAAGTTCCACGGTATATTCACCCTTGCCGCATCCCAACTCCAGCACGATAGGGTTATCATTGTGGAAATACATCTCACGCCACTTGCCCTTCATATCGAAAGGCACGTCATCTACAACACTATATGGATACTGGAACACGTTCTCGAAACGCTCCATATCCGCAAACTTTGCTAATTTTCCTTTGCTCATTGATTCTTTTTTCTTCGTTTGGGTGCAAAGGTACAAAAATTATAAATACTCTTATTACAATTACATTTATAATTTTTGATATTTAACCAAATCTACCGGAAATTCTTTTCAGAAACGGCAGAACTGTTGCCTCCATCATCAAAAATGAAAGAACATAGACATCAGTATTGTCCTACCTCGTAACTGATACTCCTTGCCCGTACGGGTCAACCCAGAATAAACAGTATAGCCGTAGGTGCGCTGATTGAAAAGATTAAGCGCAGTCAAACTCAACTCCATACCATTCCTGAAGCCATAACTGGTGGATGCATCGGCAAGAGTAAGATTCTTGTGCTGATGATCTGCTATCTGATTGCGATAAAGCTCTCCATGCAACTTGATGAACCATGCCTTCAATGGCTGGAAGTTGAAAGTGAGATTCTGGGCAAGATTGGTAGAGGAAGAATCGAAACCCAAATTCTTCAATACCATCTTATCCTTATCCCAGTTCAGCACATAGGTGAAATTGAACCAATCCACAGGACGACCGCTCCATTTTGCCGACAACATATAGTTATCAGATGAATAGGCTGAAGGAGAATCGTTCTGACGCAGGAAGCCATCAAACCTCAGATAATCAAAACCTACGCTAACGAGTCCATGCATGAATCCCAATCCCTTACTTACCTTTCCACCAGCCATCAGGTTTTCAGAACTGCTGCTGTTGGAGAAATAGGAGTTGATGATATAATCACCCACAAAATCACGCGCCACCGTAAGATGACTGTCAGACCAGCTCTTGCGGATGTAGGCATTGGCAAAGATGGTAGCAAGAGGACGCTTATAGTTGATGTTGAAGGAAACCTGCTTGCTCTTGTCGGCGGTATAATCCACAAAACCCGTATAAAGATTACGGTAATCACGCATCAGCAGACCCTGATAGAAATTCTGTTCATCCACTTCCCGCTGAGCGATTCCACCGGAAAGCGTAGCCTGCAAACGGGCTGTAAGGAAATAGCTCACGCTGAGTTGAGGAGCAACCTGTGTCTTGCTGGCGTTCTCTTTCGCTCCCATCAACTTATCATTATAATAATAAGGTGTAAAGGTGATGGGCATCTGGAAACGGATATGCCAGCCACCCTGATTATACTCAGCCTCCGGCGATGCATAGGCACGGAAGAAGGTCATGCCTATCTGATTGCACATATTACCCAGGGAGTCGGGTACTCCCTCCAGATGACTCTTCATCGTTCTGTTCAATACCTGCAAGCCAACCTTCATCATCACGGTAAAAGGCTTGAGGAAAAAGCCGAGCGAAGTATTGGTATGACTGAAGAATGCTGCCGAACGAACACTTTGATAAGCCGTTTGCTGCGAATTATCAACAGTCAGAGAGTGCGGATTCACCATATAAGCATTATACGTGTTAAAGGTATAAGTTCGCTTACCACTCCGATGCAACAGCTCCAGCTTGTCTGATACTTTATACTTCGGCATCTTGACCTGCTGATGATTAGGATAAGAGCCGGCAATATCCATCATGACATCATTCCAAGCCAGGTCGGTGGAAAGCTGATTGGCAACATACGACTTTTCGCCATTCGATGTCAGCGTAAAGTCGGCAACCAATCTGTTCTGCTTCTGCTTTGCCTGTTCATCCTCTACATCATAAATGGTTGAATCATTCAGGAAATACTGGGTATTACTGAATGAGGAAGAAAGAAGACGGTCATGGGTATAGACTATCTGAGAAGACAAATCTGTATTTTTGCCTAACACCCAAAGATTATTGGTTGTGAAAACATGGGTCTGGTTCTTACGCACACGGCTGTCTGAAATATCCGTCAGCTGGTCGGGCGTAACATTCACGTAATCTTTCAGATTATAAGAATTTCCCATCACTCCAGTTCCACCATCCGAAAAGAGGAGATTGCCTTCACCGGTCACATCCGTTACCCATTCCTTCTCATAATCCCCAAGGGCAAGCCCATCAAACAGATTCTTTCTTCCTTATACTTAGTTTTATCCACATACACATAGTTTTCTTCTCGTATCTCAGAGAAGGTTTGTATGCCCACCGGATATTTTCTAATCTCTTCCATAGCTTTTCTTTTTTTATATTTCGCTGCGAAGTTACGAAGAAAAATGCATATATGCAAAGGTTTTCATCGAAAAATTTCAATGTTAACAAAACCAACTCATTGTTTTATGGCTCCGAAGTCTATGAGTTCCGAAGTTGAAAACATAGAGTTAAAAGGCAAAGAAAATAACACGGACAAATTGAATTTGTCCGGACAAACTGCCAGACAGCCCATAAGTCACGATTTTTTAACCATTTACAAACACCCGGACAAAAGAGCCGGACAAATTCAATTTGTCCGTGTTTCTAATTTAACTTAATTATTTTAACTTTTCTTCGTTCATACACAACGCTGATGCAACTTAGTACCGTTACCAGGCAAGAAGTAGAATAAGCCTTGTCTTAATCTTTCAAACACCCAATAGGAACAACATAAACACCATCTTTTCTTCGATAAGCGAAATCGCCAGTTCCCGTAAGTACCATCATGAAGGAGGGATCATTCATTTTTTCAGTATTTATTTTACCAGCAAGAGTTAGCAGATTTTCTGCACCCTCGTTAATGAGTTTGTCGCCACCTAACTTTACTTCAACAAGTCCATATTTACCATTACGCAGATGCACAACAGCATCACATTCCAATCCATTTTTATCGCGATAATGATACACCTCTCCATCTAATGCATCTGCAAAGACTCGCAAATCACGAATACAAAGGGTCTCAAAAAAGAGCCCCATCGTATTGAGGTCGTTAATAAGATCTTTAGGTCCCAGTCCCAATACAGCCGTTCCGATAGACGGGTCTATAAAGTAACGGGTATTTGCAGTACGAATAGCCGTCTTGGAGCGTAGATTAGGGTTCCAGGCTTCGGAATCCTCTATGACAAAAATCTTGCGCAAGGCTTCCAGATAGCTACCTGCAGTCTTAGCGCTAATTTCATTTTCGTCATTTGTCATCATATCAGCCACAATCGTTCCTATGGTGGCTTGCGAACCTTGATTCCGGGCGTATGAACGCAATAGCAATCTTGTAGTCGTTGCGTTGCGATTTACTCCATCCACCCGCGAAACATCTTTCTTAATAACAGCATCCACATAGTCGAATGCTTGTTCCAAAGCTGCTTCGCCTTGTAATCCACAAGCAAAAGGCCAACCGCCACGGCAAATCAGATATGCCAGATCATCTATCTTCAGTTTGTTAATGGCAACTATCTTTTCTGGTGTTTCAAACAAATGTACCAAACTCACCTTTCCATTTGATTCGCCTGACTCATAGAGACTCATTGGTCTCATCGTTAGCCAACTGAACCGTCCTGTTCCAGAATGGTGCATATCTTTTTCATCTGCAGGAACAGCGGAGCCTGTCAAGACAAACTGTCCCACATCATGCCGATGATCAACCTCAAATCTGATGGCATCCCAAAGTTTGGGTGCTAACTGCCATTCATCAATAAGTCTTGGTGTATCACCCTCCAGCAAGACAGAAGCATCAATCTCTGCCATCTGTAGATTGGTTTCCAATGAGGCAGGATTATCCATATACAGGATACTGCTAGCCTGTTGTTCGGCGGTGGTAGTTTTTCCACACCATTTTGGACCTTCTATCAAGATAGCCCCCTTGCTTGCCAGTTTCTTTGCCAGCATTTGGTCTGCGATTCTATGTTTGTATTCCATATTTTCAAATATTTGATTACGTGTGCAAAGATACTACTTTTTTTCGATATTTCCTCAGTTGGCCGGATTTTATTTCCTCAGTTGGCTACTTTTTGTTTCCTCAGTTGGCTACTTTTTGTTTCCTCAGTTGGCTACTTTTTGTTTCCTCAGTTGGCTAAATTACATTTTTCTTGAAGTATAATTTATATTAATAAGGTAAAGAAAAGACGGAAGAGTTCACAGATTGTTCAAACACCCGATGCATAGGAAGCTACTTGCAAAAATACTCTTCACTCTTCACATTCATAATGTAAGCTTGTGTGTGTGAGGCACTTATGACGGTGAAGAGTTGAGCTGACTCTTCACCACTCTTCACCACTCTTCACCCTCATCATTTTTTTAAACGCATCAAATAAGCAATGGTTCGGTCATCTATTATGACCAGCCCCAATCATCTATTATGACTAGTTCCTGTCATCAATGATGGCCGAGCTTTGCAATAAGGTGAAGAGTGGTGAAGAGTGGTGAAGAGTGAACAAGCACTCTTCACCTCTCACAACCCCAGTGTTTATCGGGGTTTCAGGGGAATCTGTGAAGAGTGAAGAGTGAAATCGAGAGTAGGGTTTTTCTCACGCAAACCGACTCCACCTGCAACCAGAAAGCTTCTGCCGAATCGTAGTAACAGTCCTATTGAAATTTATCTCCCGACGCATTATTTTTTGCCTGGCAATGGCACAATATTGCCCCAGTTAAGGGCAACTTTGTGCCATAGCCAGGCAAAAAGTGGAATAAGCCTTCTTTCGAATTTAAATAAGGCTCATTCGTTGATGCTCCATACTTTACTGGCTGAGTAAATAAACTGGGTTTTTTAAAAAAGAATCGCCAGGAAGCAATTCTGTTGCTTCGCTGGCGATTCAGAGAGGGAGATTTATCTATGTAATATCGTGTTCTTATTCCGCCTGAATACCGAAGTACTCGTTGAGTTCGGCGATGGCAGCGCCATCAGCATTCGGAAGATCCTTCACCAGCTTGCCTTTCTCCAGCAGGAGGATGCGGGTGGAGATGTCGGCAACGAAGTTGAGGTTATGGCTGGAGATGATGACCGTAGTGCCCTGCTCCTTGCAGATGCGCTGAATCATGTGGCCAATAGTCATCTGAGAAGATGGGTCGAGATAGTTGAATGGCTCATCCAGGAGAAGAACCTTCGGATTGATGATCATCGCTCCAATGATGCCAATCTTCTGTCGGTTGCCCTGAGAGAAATCACGGAGATACTTCTTGGTTCCCATGATTTCATCGTGCATAAAGCCCTCAAACTGCGCCAATCGCTCCTGCAGGGTTTCATCGTCGATATTATAGACATCAGCGATGAAATCGAAGTATTCCTCAGGGGTGAGGAAGTCGATGAGGAATCTGCCGTCGATGTAACTGCCGGTATATTCCTTCCAGGTTTCACTCTCGTTCACCTTCTGTCCATTGCTTTCCACGAAACCATCATCAGCCTGAATCAGGTCGAGAATCAGGCGGAGCAAGGTGGTCTTGCCCGCACCATTATTACCTACGAGTCCTATCAGCTCGCCATTTGCAACACCCAGATTATCAATATCGAGTACGGTATTGCCATTATATATCTTTTTGAGATTCTGAATCTTAATCATATTACTTTGAACTTTGAATTTTGAACATTGAACTTTATGATTACTCTCCTAGCTTTCCATGAACTTCTCCATGCGCTTATACTTGTTCTTCTCGAAGATGGCAGCAATCTTGGCGATGAACCATTTGTGGATGGCGATGCTGATGACTGCCAGCGCTACGCAGGTGATAAACCATGCCGTCTCACCGAAGAAATGATAGACAGCACAGACGCCTGCCAGCGGGAAGAGGAAGGCGATGGCATAAAGATTGATCTTCAGATTCGCTCCCTGCATGCTGAACATGGAAGTCTGGAATATCTCCAGACGGGAAGAGAAGAGTGCTGTAGGCAGATTGAAGAGATTGATGAATACTGCCAGACAGAAACCGCCGATGAGCACCTGGATTCCGATTCCTGCCTGCAGGAAAAGGAACGGAAGGGTGAGCAACAAGGCGACAGCACTCACTACCATATAATAATAGAAGCAATTCTGCAGCATCTGCTTCACCTTTACCGGCTTAGTCATCAAACCATGGAAGAAGTTTGCCTCAATACCAAAGGTCCATTGCGATAATACCACCGATGGCAGCAGGATGGCACCTGCCACATAGAGGGTAGTCATAGCCACCTTATCCCCCATTTCCTGTCCCGGCTCTAAAGGCATCAGGGCGAAGAGATAGGCATCGAAAAGGAAGATGGCGGTAATCATAATCACCATCGTACGGACACGCTTTGCTCTCAATGTGCCGATATATTGCAGACTGAAGAGGTTGACATGGCTGAATCCACGGAACCTGGAAACCTTCTGTTTCTGCTCGTTATAAATCTTTTCGTGATAGAGATAGGCGGTAAGTCCGGTGAATACCGCTCCTGCAAGGAAGAAGAGACCTATCCATCCCATATATACCGGGAAGAAAGAAGCCACAAACATATATCCTATCAGCACGGCAAACATTCCCATCCATCCCAATATCAAAGGCCATTTCAGAATCCACTCCGTAGCCTTGCGGTAACAGGTGATATAGATGCCGTTGATGAAAGAGAACTCCAGGAACAGGAAAAAGCTGGCTACAGCCTCACTTGCCGACAGGAGATAGATGAACACCGGAAGCGTAAGCACCGGAAGCACATAGTTCCAGAAGCTCACGAGATTGGTAGTGAGCAGGAACTTGTTCCAGATTTTCTCAGGCACAGGGCGCGACTTCACATAATCATCCATTGCCGTAATATCCCGCTTCATCACCATCTTCATGATGATGTCAGGAATCAGCATACCGATTACGATGCCCGCACCCAATAATGCCGGCATATCTTCTCCCTTCAGTTCTCCTCCACTCTCGGTGAAGCCCTGGAAGAAGCTGAAGCCCACCACCACATACAGGAAGATGATGTAGCAAGCCACGAAGGCGTCTCTCTTGCGGAAGTTACGGCGCTGTTGCAGCCACCATAACCTTAACAGTAATTTCAACATAATTCATTCTTTTCAATGGTTTACGGGCACAAAGGTAAACAAAAAACTTAGAAATCTATAACAAAACGAAAGAAATAACTTAAAAATAACATTAGATAAGAAACAATTTACAAGAAGAAACAAAAAGTTATAAGAAAAAATAAAAAAGCAGCACCTTCGTCACGAAGATGCTGCCCGTTTCTAACTAACACTAACTCATGTATCAACTATTCATCAAACTATTAAAACCTAAAAATCAATTCTATTTTACCGGCAAGATGTTACCCACCTCATCATAGAAGAGAGGAGCCACCTTTACGCTGCGAAGCCAGGTCGTATCATTAGATGGCACGCAGTCGTGATGGAACAGATACCACTGTCCCTTGTACTCACAGATGCTATGATGGGTTGTCCAACCTACTACAGGCTCCAGGATGACGCCCTTGTAAGTGAACGGACCATAAGGATTATCACCCACAGCATAGCAGAGATAATGAGTATCACCGGTAGAGTAGCTGAAATAATACTTGCCCTTATACTTGTGCATCCAGCTAGCCTCGAAGAAGCGATGAGGATCATCGGCTGGCAATACCTTACCCTCCTCGTCAACGATGACAACAGGCTTTGGCATTTCAGCAAACTGCTGTACATCATCTGTCATCATAGCTACACGAGATGGCAACGGATTCTCCTTGCCTTCTGGAAGATGCTCATCCTTCAGTGCCTTGTTGTCCTTGTACCACTGAAGCTGACCGCCCCAGATACCACCGAAGTAGCAGTAAATCTTGCCATCATCATCCTTGAACACACAAGGGTCGATGCTGTATGACTTGCGGATTGGGTCGGCATTCGGAACGAAAGGACCTTCAGGCTTATCAGCCACAGCCACACCGAGATGGAACACGCCATTATAATCCTTGGCAGAGAAGATGAGATAGTACTTGCCATCCTTCTCTACTACATCGTTGTCCCACATCTGCTTCTCAGCCCATGGCACATCCTTTACATCGAGAATCACACCATGATCGGTTACTTCACCCTCCATCACATCGTCCATAGAGAGAACATGATAGTCTTTCATCTGGAAGTGACCGCCATCATCGTCGAAGCTTTCGCCGCTATCCCAGTCATGAGATGGGTAAACATACAGGCGACCGTTAAACACATTGGCAGATGGATCTGCCATATAATCCTTTGGGAACAAATATCTTGCTTTCATTGTTATCTTATATTTAAAGAGATTGATAATATTATCTTAAGAGATTCTATTTGAAGAGATCTTATTTAAAGAGATTGACGATTTCCTTCACCACTGGCTTCACCTCGTTGTTGCGGTCGATGAGCAGCGGATAGTTGGTTCTGCCTGGGATAGGCCAGCCATTCAACCAAGAGTGACCATCGTTGACACCCCAGAAGGTAACACGACTGATGACATCCTTGTGACGCTCTACAATCTTGAAGAGATCGAGATAACGCTGGTTGAAGAGCTTCTGCGCCTTCTTGTCAAGACCCTTCACGTATGGATTGTACTTTTTCTGAAGTTCAAACTTCTGGCTGATTTCCGCACCGCCGAATCCTTCCGGATTAGGAAGCATGTTCATATCCAGCTCAGTCAGCATCACCTTCACGCCTTCACCAGCAAAAGCCTCGATGCTCTTCTCATACTCAGCATAGTCAGGATAATCAAAACCATTGTGGCTCTGCATACCTACTGCATCGATACGGAGACCCTTCGCCTTCAAATCGCGAACCAGCTTGCAGATAGCCTCTCGCTTGGCTGGCTTCGAAGTAGAATAATCATTGTAGTAAAGCTCTACGTTAGGATCAGCCTCATGCGCAAAGCGGAAAGCCAACTCGATGAACTCCGGACCGATAATCTTATAATATAAAGACTTGCGGTAAGAGCCATCATCCTCGAATGCCTCGTTCACTACGTCCCAGCCCTTTACTCTACCTTTATAATGAGTAACCACGGTCATGATGTGGTTATACATTCTGCCGATGAGCACTTCACGGCTTACCAGATTACCCTTAGCATCGGTAAACATCCACTTAGGTGGCTGAGAGTGCCATACCAGACAATGACCTATCAAGGTCTTGCCGTTCTTCTCTGCCCAGTCAGCGAGTTTATCGCCATCGGTGAAATCAAAGCGATTCACCTCCGGATGATTCTTCTCGCCCTTCATACAGTTCTCGGCAACCACCTGGTTAAACTGTTTCTTCACTACTTCCTCACCTGCCGGGTCTTGTCCGTCAGTCAGAGAAGTATTAACAGCTGCACCAACCAGGAAATATTTGCCCATAGTTTCCTGGAATGTTGGGATTTGAGCGTTATTACCTTTCTGGGCAAAAGCTGCAGAAGCAAGCATCAAGCCCAAGGCAAAAGTCGATATTCTTTTCATTGTACACTTATTATTTTATTCAAGTTTCGCAAGTTCAGAAGTTAAAGAAGTTAAGGAGTTATCGCTCCCTACGGTCGCTGAGGAGTTAAGACAATAGTCTTTTTGGCGCAGTTTTTAAGCAGCGAGACATACGTCTTAACTCCTTAACTCCTTTAACTTCCTAATATGCTAAAATTCAGTATCTTATTTTTCTTCCTGATGACGAGCTTCAATCTTCTTGTTGATATCGTCGATGACCTCATCTGTCAACTCATATTTAGAGATGATGAACATCGCCAAACCCAGCAGGATGGCAGGAATCACGCATACCAGCCAGCGGATACCCTCCTGTGCCAGCGCACTCTGCTGCTCCAAATCGTTCATGAAGTAAGCACCGGCAGCATTACCAACCGACATCATGGCGAAGGCGGTGATAAAGAAGAGAGCCACGATGCGGAGAGGACGGTTATGGAAAAATTCTGTCCACAGGTCGCTCACCTTAACGTTCTTGGTTTCCTTCTCGTCCATTACCACACGCTCCTTGGTCTGGGTAAAGCAGAATACCAGAAGGGCGAAACCTACCAGAGCATAGATCAGCATGGCAACAAACCAGGCATTACCATCGATAGGAAGCGAGTTGCTCTCTTGAGCTGCCGCAGCCTGATAACCGGTCCATGCAAGGACTGCACCAGGAACAACACCACCCAAAGCCATACCAGCCTTGTAGAAGATACCGGTCAGGGCATTGACAATACCGGCAATACGCTTGCCACTGGTATATTCAGCATAGGAAATAACCTCAGGAATCAAAGCCCACATATAACCTGTAGCCACGATAACACCTGTTGACTTGATGAACTGTGCAATATAAACCAGCGTGATATAATCCTTTACTGGTCCCATCTTGCTGATGAAATAAAGCATCGCCATACCCACGATGGCCACAGTAAGGAAGATGTAGAACATATTCTTCTTGCCTACCTTTTTCTTGATGGCAGGCACCAGCGGCATAAAGATGAAGGATGGCAGAGAACCCAAACCCATGAAGAGCGCCATTTCGATAGGGAGATCCTTGGCTGCTGCGAGCATGGCTACCAGGATTGGAACACCTGCCGATACACAGAGTCCACCCACATTTGCCATGAACATACGTACAGAGGTGAGAATGGTTATCTCATCTGTATCGCGAGTCAGCGAAGAGTTCAAGGCTCCGTAAGGCACATTAATCAATGTATAGAGCATTGACAAGCCTACGTATGTTACGTAAGCATAGATGAGCTTGATGGTTTCTGTCTGTCCTTCCATACCATTCCAGAAACAGAGGATGGCAAGTACGGTGAGTGGCAAACCCGCCAGGACGAGATATGAACGATACTTACCCCAACGTGGATTATGCTTATCTACATAAGTTCCCACCAATGGGTCCCAAAGTACATCGACCAGGCGAACCACCAGGAACATGGTGGCAGCCACACCCGGATTGAGTCCGTAGATGTCGGTGTAGAAGAACAACAAATACATACAGATGGTCTGGTAGATGAGGTTTTGCGCCAAGTCGCCAGATCCGAATCCGATGCGTTGTAGCCAATTCAGTTTGTAGAATCCCTTAGATTCCTGTGATACAGTTGTCTGTTCCATATTTTATTCAGTCATTAAGTTTACACCTTATTATATATATAACATAGAAGATGCATATAATATATTTACTTCAATTTCTCTGCGGCAAACTTGCCCATTGCCTCATATCCCTTCGGATTGAGATGCAGCCAGTCGTCAGAATACTCAGCTTTCAGACGCTGAGGGTCTTTCGGATCGCGGGTCAGCTCGTCGAAATCGATGACCTCGTCGAAGGCACCACTTTTTCTGATCCATTCGTTCACGGTCTGTCGCATCGCCTCGTGCCAGAAAGAATACCATCCGTTGCCCTTGGTTGGGGTGATGGTTCCGCCATACACCTTGATTCCCTTTGCCTTGGCTTTCGCTATCAGCACCTTGTAGCAGGCAATCAGGGTATCTGTTACATGCTCATAATTACCACCGCAGCAACCGATATCGTTGGTTCCTTCGAAGATGATGAGTTTATCTACACCTGTCTGTCCCAGGATATCACGGTCGAAACGTTTCATGGCTGGTTCGCTCAATCCACCTTGCACCACGCAGTTGCCACCGATACCGAGATTCAATACGCCGTATGGCTTCTCTGCATTCAGAGCATCCGAGAGGAAATCGGTCCAGCGGTTCTGATGGTTAGTAGTACTTCCACGGCCATCGGTAATAGAGTTTCCGAGGATAGCCACCACTGGGGTAGCCTTATCGGTCTTCACATCAATGGCAGAAAGATTGTACCAGTGGTCAGCCTTTTCCTGCTTATCGAAAGCTGCATCTGCAGGTTTCACCGCCTTGCCCTTTACATTACTTACTATATAAGAGGTAGTACGTGAACCACGATGGGATGTTGCATTCACTGGAGTCTGCTTGCCATAGTCGATGGTAATCGTAAGGCGCTGTCCACTCTTCAAGGCATATTTCAAATCATCTGAGAAGATAGCCTTGCCTGGAGCGATGGTTACATTCTTCTTGCCTTTGAATTTAAGATACTTCACCGTCTTGGTCAGAATGCCCCAATTGCTTGGAACATCAGTATCTGCAATATACACCGATTTGATTTCCACCGGTTCCTTGCTCTGCTCATTGCTGAGCTTCACTCTGAGTTCCTCTCCGCCAAAGGAAACATGAACTATCTGTCGACAAGAACGGTTGCTCAAGCTTTCCTTAGGCATATCTCCTTTACCAGTCCATTCAACAGCAGTCGCCCAAGAACCCTTCCACACTTTCTGTGCGAAAGCCAAGCTACTACTTCCTGCCAGCAAGAGAGCCAACAATAAAATCTTTATTGTTTGTTTAGTCATTGTTTTACATTTTTGTTAGTCACAATTCGCTATTCACGATGCAAATGTACAAAAAACTATTGAAAGCTCTTTAATATCTAGTTACCAGAACGTTTCTATTTGTTTCATAGACAAAATAAAAGCATAAAAGACAAAGAAACAAAAGGAAACGAAACATATTATCGCATTTTTATTTGTTGCTTTCGCAGTTTTTTACTACTTTTGCAGCAACAATAACCAAACAAGAACAAGTAAACGACCAAAAATATGAAGTATACCAGGAAATGCCTTGCGGCACTTATCGCACTCCTCGCCTCACTCATGCTATGGGCTGATGGTGGCGAATTATTCACATCTGGCAAACTGTCCAGTTCGCTCATCAATTGTGTCGTACAAGATAAGTACGGATACATTTGGGTAGGTACGGAATATGGACTGAGCAAGTTTGACGGCTACAGATTCACCAACTATCTGCACGACGAGAAGGATACGACATCCATCACAGACAATATCATTTCAGATCTCCTTGTTGATAAGAAAGGTGACCTGTGGATAGGTAGTGCCAAGGGACTGATGCGCTATAATTATGAGACGAATGACTTCACTCGTCTCAATTTTCCTGATGGCAGAAAGCCACGCATCTACTCTATCGTAGAAAATCACTGTGGTGATATTCTGTTGGGAACTGCCGGCTACGGACTTTATTCCGTAAAGAAAGCAGCTTCTGACAAAGCAGCAGATAAGCAGTTCCTGATTAAGCAGGAAAGACAATACGCAGAACGCGACTCCGTCGTATTCTTTACCCATATCTATGAAGACCAGCACCACTATCTATGGCAGAGTAGTCACCTATCCACCTTTACCCGATTCATCGAAAACAAGGGAAAGGTGAATCGCAAAGACTTCAAATCGCCATACGGAGCGCCAGTGGCTTTCATACAGCATCGTCCACAAACCCTGCTCATTGTATGTATGTATGGCATCATCTATTATGACTATAAGACGGGCAGAATAGCAGATGCCGGCTACGACTTTGGCACCTACGCCAATAACGTAACCATCAATAATGCAACCTTCGACCATGAGGGAAATCTCTATATCAGTACCTCTGAGCATGGAGCATTGCTGATCAGGAAAGGAAGCAACCGGGTGGAGCAACTGGAAAGCAGCAACAGTAACTTCGATCTATCCACCGCCTTCGTCAATGACATCATCGAAGACAAGGACAACAACCTCTGGATAGGATGCTATAAAAAGGGACTCTATCTCATCAACCAACGCCAACAGGCTTTCAACTCATGGAGTTTCTCAGCACAAAACTATATAATAGGTAGTAGTGTATCCTCGATTGCGCCAGGCGATAGAGGAGAAACATGGTGTACCGTACAAAACAGTGGCGTCTTCTGCTTTGATGCTTCAGGAAAGATTATCGCTCATCCTCAATCACCAGCCGGAACCTGTATCATCTACAAAGACAAGCGTGGCAGCTATTGGATCAGCAATAGTAGTGCACTCTACAGCTATAATCCATATACTGGAGCTTACCAGCAGAAAATCAGCTTTACCAGTGCCGGCATCTATTGTATGACTGATGACAACCAGGGAAACCTCTACATTTCGGTCTACAGTAAGGGACTATATATATATAATGTGGAAACCGGTAACGTAAAGATCCTCAATATGAGTACCCGTGGTAAAAAAGGTTACCTCTGCAACGACTGGGTTCGCAGTATGGCTCTTGACCACACCGGACATCTATGGATTGGTACAGCCAACGGTGTATCCTGCCTCAACACGCAGACACTCAGCTTCAAGGATTTCGGATGGCACAATATCCTAAAAGACAAGCAGATAAATGGCATTTGCGAAGGAAAGGACGGAGACATCATGATGGGTACTGAAAAAGGACTCTATCTCTTCGACCGCAAAAAGAACAAGGTGGTAGACTTCCCTCACGCTGAAGCATTAACAGGCAAGCAGACATGTGGTATCGTAAGAGACCACAAGGGCGACTATTGGGTTAGCACAACCATGGGAATCTGGCAATATGACACAAACGCCAAACGATTCATCGGACACATCAATGGCAACGGACTCACCACACGTGAGTATGTATTAGGTTCTGCCATGCATACATCCGATGACATGGTAGCCTTCGGCACAAGCGACGGCATCACCACTTTCTATCCTAATGTGGTGAGAGCCAACAAGATGGAGATGGGTAACGTATACCTTACCAACTTCATCAAAGCCGGAAAGGCAACCAATTGTCTCAGCGACAACTTCAAGATACCATACTCAGAAAACTCATTCACATTGGAGTTCTCTCTGCTCAACTATAAGAACACTGACAATATCAGTTTCCAATATCGCATCAATGGCGGCAACTGGAGCAGCACCAACGAGGGAACTAATGCCGTATCGTTCAACAAGTTGAAGCCTGGCAATTACAAGCTGGAAGTAAGAGCCACCAGCAATGGTCAATATTCGAAGAAGCCAACTGTCATCAACATCAAGGTGTGTAACCCTTGGTATGCATCACCAGAGGCCTATCTTCTCTATTTCCTGGCCATCGTGAGTGCTGTTTTTTACGTATTCTATACTTACGAACGCCGTCGCAAAGCAGACTTAGAAGAAACCAAGATGCAGTTCCTCATCAATGCCACTCACGACATCCGTTCACCGTTGACCCTGATTATGGGACCTCTCAACAAGTTGAAGAATAGACTAGAAGACGCAGAGAGCAAACAGGATATCGACATGATAGACCGCAATGCCAAGCGACTTCTGCTCCTGGTCAATCAGATTCTTGACGAGCGCAAGATAGACAAGAACCAGATGCACCTGCATTGCCAGAAGACCAACCTTAAGGAGTTCCTGCGTGGCATAGTATCTCTCTACAACTTCAATGCCCAGGAACGTAGCATCACTCTTAGCCTGAAGGAGGACGAGACCCTAAACGAGGAAGGCAACCTGCAAGTATGGATAGACCGCATCAACTTTGACAAGGTTATTTCCAACTTACTCTCCAACGCCATGAAGTATACCTCGGATGGCGGTGATATTACGATTATCATAGGAAAGAATGAGAAGAGTGCCATCATCAAGGTTGAAGATACAGGTATCGGACTGAAGGAAGAAAAGACTGACCGCCTCTTCGACCGTTTCTATCAAGGCAATAACAACAGCGACATTCATATCGAGGGAACCGGAATTGGTCTGAACCTCTGCAGAGCCCTCGTCAAGATGCATGGAGGAACTATCAGAGCCTATAATCGCACCGATGGAATCAAGGGTTCCTGCTTCGAGGTAAACATTCCATTGGGCAAGGAACACATCAAGCCAGAGGAGATCCTGCAGGAGGATGGCACAAAAACTGCCGAATCCACCGGTAAAAGAACGCAAGCCAACCGCAATTTCAATATCCTGATAGTAGATGACGATGCAGAGATTGCACATTATATCAAGACCGAACTGAGCGACTGGTATCGATTTGAACATGCCTGCAACGGAAAGGAGGGTCTCAAGATGTTGCTCACCAGCAAATATGATCTCGTGATAAGCGATGTGATGATGCCGGAAATGGATGGTGTTACCATGCTCAAGAAGATAAAGAGTAACACTAACGTAAGCGATATTCCAGTCATCCTGCTCACCTCCAAGAGCGAAGTAGAAAACCGACTAGAGGGATTGCGTAAGGGTGCTGATGCCTTCCTGGCGAAGCCTTTCAATATGGAAGAACTTCATATTCTCATCGACAACCTGGTAGACAATGTCCGACGCATCCGTGGCAAATACAGCGGCGCACAGGGACAGAAAGCTAAGATTGAGCAGATACAGGTGAAGGGCAACAACGACGCTCTCATTGAGAGAGTGATGAAATATATGAACGAGCACCTGGCCGACCCAGACCTCAACGTTGAAAAACTGACAGAGGATGTAGGCATCAGCCGTGCCCAACTGCACCGTAAGCTGAAAGAAATAGCAGGCGTCTCTGCCGGTGAATTCATCCGTAACTTACGATTGGAGCAAGCTGCACGTCTTATTGAAGAAGGACAGATTAACATCACGCAAGTAGCTTATTCTGTGGGATTCAACAACCAGACTCACTTCTCTACAGTGTTCAAGAAACACTATGGCATATCACCAAGGGAATATGCTGAAACAAAAAGAAAAGAGAAATAAACAACAAATAAAAGAGAATAAGGTATTTTTTCGTATCTTTGCAGCAGAAACAATAACAATACAAATTAACAATCTACAAAGATATGAAGAAATACCTTATTTTATTAATTACAGTACTTACATCACTCCATGTTTCTGCACAGAGTGATGGCTCACAGTTATGGCTAGGAAAGCAGTATGCTAACTCATGCCAAGTCATCTCACAGTTGCCCGATGATGCAACAGCCAAGATTGCCAAGCAGGAGTTGGAAAACAACTGGCGTGGCAAGAATGTTGAGCTAAAGATAGACAAGGCTCTGAATCTTGGCGAGGGCTATAACCTCTATGCCCGTCCTGCACAGCAAGGCGACAACATTCAGTATGAAGCAACTATCACCGCCAGCAATCCTATCGGCTTGCTCTACGGTGCCTACGAGCTGATTCGACTTCAGAACACCGATGCCTACAACACAGGTAGCGGCAATCAACAGAACTTCAGTAAAGCTATAGATGAAACCGAGAAACCACAAGTGGGTCTCCGCGTCCTCAACCATTGGGATAATCTCGATGGCAGCATCGAACGTGGCTATGCCGGCAAGAGCATCTTCAAATGGGAAGAAATCAAACTCGGCAAAAACGGCAAGGGTGGCAGCATCAGCAAGAGTCTTCACGACCGTCTCATCACCTATGCCCGTGCCAACGCATCGCTCGGAATCAACGGAAGCGTACTGAACAATGTAAATGCATCACCAAAAATGATGACTGCTGAATACATTAATAAGGTGAAGGTCATCGCCAACATCCTGCGTCCATACGGAATCCGAGTTTATCTCAGCATCAACTTTGCTTCTCCTATGGCATTGGGCTATACCAAGACTGCCGACCCACTGGATAAGAAGGTTCAGCAGTGGTGGAAGAAAAAAGCAAAGGAAATATATGCTACCATCCCTGACTTTGGCGGATTCCTGGTAAAAGCCAATTCTGAAGGCCAGCCTGGTCCTGGCGATTACCACCGCACCCATGCCGATGGAGCCAACATGCTTGCCGATGCCGTCAAACCATACGGTGGCATTATCATGTGGCGAAGCTTTGTTTATGGTGCCAACCATAAGGGAGAAGACCGTGTAAAGCAAGCTGTCAGCGAATTCAAAGGTATGGATGGCAAGTTCCGTGACAACGTAATCCTACAGTCAAAGAACGGCCCGCTCGACTTCCAGCCTCGTGAGCCATACGCTCCTATCTTCGACAACATCAAACAGACTCCACAGATAGCAGAACTTCAGATTACCCAGGAATATCTTGGTCAGTCTAAGCACCTCACCTATCTCGCCCCAATGTGGAAGGAATTCTTTGATTTTGTCAATCCAAACAAACTGGTTGGAATCTCAGGTGTAGCCAATATCGGTGATGATGCCAACTGGTGTGGTCATCCTTTCTCACAGGCAAACTGGTATGCTTTCGGCAGATTGGCATGGAATCCTTCACTTACAGCCGAGGAGATTGCTCACGAATGGCTCGTACAGACCTACGAAAATCAGAACGAGAAGTTCACCAAACCTGTAGAGATGATGATGATGACCTCACGTGAAGCTTGCGTCAACTATATGATGCCATTGGGCTTACATCATATCTTCAAGTTCGATCACCACTACGGTCCGGAACCAGATGGTTTCATTGCAAGTTATCCTCTGGAATGGTGCCCAGTATACTATCACAAGGCAGATGCTCAGGGTGTAGGTTTCGACCGCTCATCCAAAGGTACAGATGCCGTAGGTCAGTATCCGGAACCATATCGCAGTCTGTATGACAACATCGCAACTTGCCCTGAGGAATATCTCCTCTGGTTCCATCATGTGCCTTGGACTTACAAGATGAAATCAGGAAGCACCCTCTGGCAGGAACTTTGCATGAAGTACAACATGGGTGTAGCGATGGTTGAAGTATATCGCGACTTCTGGCACACCTCAGCCAAACAGTATATGAAGGGTCATGAACAGGAATGGCAACATACCGATTCATTGCTCAATGTGCAGTTGGAAAACGCCAAGGAATGGCGCAATACCTGTCTCAAGTATTTTCAGACATTCTCTAAAATGAAGATTTATGAATAAGATCGTATTATCTTTTCTAGCATTATTATGCTGCATCAATATACAAGCAGGAGTGAAACTGCAGAAGCAAGGCTCTGCAACCCAGCTTGTTGTCAATGATAAGCCGATGCTTCTCCTGGCTGGTGAGTTTAGCAACTCTGCCGCAACGAGTCCTGCCGACATCAGAAAAGCATTGAAACAGATGAAGAATAGCGGAGTCAACTCCGTCTTCGTTCCTGCATATTGGGAATTTGTAGAACCTAATGAGGGCAAATATGATTTTGCACTCGTAGACAGCGTCATCACAACTGCCCGTAAGCATGACTTGAAGATTGTCTTCCTATGGTTCGGTGCCTGGAAGAACTCCATGAGCTGCTATGCTCCTCTATGGGTAAAGGAAAACACCAAGCGTTTCCCTCGTTCACTCACAGAGAACGGTAAGCCATTAGAGATATGCACAGCCTTCAGCGATAACCTGCTTCAAGCAGACAAGCGAGCATTCTGCGAACTGATGAAACACATCAAAGCTGTAGACAGTCAAGAGAATACCGTCATCATGATGCAGGTAGAAAACGAAATCGGCATGCTCGAATCTGCCCGCGATCATTCTCCTCTTGCCGAAAAAGCTTACAGACAACCCGTTCCTGCTTCATTGCTCAAGGCACTCAAGCTCAAGAAGAAAGGTACATGGGCAGAAGTTTTCGGAACAGACCGTTATGCTGACGAGAAATTCCAAGCATATTATTATGCCAAGTATGTAGAGCAGCTAGCCTCAGCCGGCAAAGCCATCTACAATATTCCGATGTATGTAAATGCTGCAATGAACAGCCGTGGCAGAAAACCAGGCGAATACCCTTCTGCCGGACCACTTGCTCATCTGATTGACATCTGGAAATGTGGTGCACCAAGTATCGATATTTTTGCACCAGATATCTATGATACCGGTTATAAGGGATGGGTAGAGAAATACAAGCGTGCCGACAATCCTTTCTTCACGCCAGAAGTGAAATGCGATATCAATAGCGGCGTAAAGGCATATTATACCTTCGGCGAAACAGATGCCATCAGTTTCAGTCCGTTTGCTCTCGATGAAGCTAACTACAAGGTGAAGAACAGTCTCAGACGTTCATACAAGGTTATCCATCAGCTCTCTCCTCTCCTGCTCCAGCATCAGGGAAAGGGTAAAAACTGGGGATTACTCTTCGACCAGGAAGATAAAGAGCGCATCATTGAAGATGGAGATATTACCATGACCTGCCGCCATTTCTTCACGCTACCATGGGATCCTCGCGCTACAGATGGGAGTAAATGGCCAGAAGGCGGTGGCTTAATCGTGAAACTAGCCAAGAACGAATACATCATAGCTGGTAATGGTATCGTCGTAGTTTTCCAAAGTAAGACAGAAAAAGCGCAAGCTGAAGAAAAGAAACTCGGTGAGGACGGATTTGTTGACAACGGTGGAACCGAAACAAAGAAACAAACCGCAACTTTCAAAGGTAAGCGTATCGGTATCGGATATGTTGACCAGGTTGAAGTAGACAAAAACGGTAAATTACAGTTTATCCGCCGTGATAATGGCGATCAGGACCACCAGGGACGCCATGCCCGCATCTCATGTGGCGACAATAAAATACTCCACATCAAGCTATACGAATACTAAAACGTCTAAATATAATAAGGTATAAAGGGGATTTGCTGCTGCGTATCCCCTTTTTTTTGCCCTAATATGTCGGTTTTATCGTACATGAAACATTTAAAAACACGCAAGATACAAATACTGCACTTTACGAAAAAGGGCATATCTTTGCAGCAGAAAATCAATAAAAACAAAATTCGTATATAAACCAACGAACGAGTTTTAAACTAATTAAATCATAAAAACCAATTAATCATGAAACATGCAGGTAATGCTTTAAAGTACCTGTCTTTGCTGTTTATATTCGTTGCATTCCCATATCAGACTGCAGTGGCTCAAAACGGTAATGTAAAAGGTACAGTAGTCGCAGACGATGGCCCAGTCATTGGAGCGACAGTTCGTGTTAAGGGGCAACCAAACTCAGCTACCGTCGCCGACCTAGATGGGAACTTCGTATTGAAGGCTCCTAAAGGTGCAACTTTCCAGATTTCTTATCTTGGCTACAAGGATAAAGAAATTAAAGTTGGCAATGGTCCTATTGATGTAACTTTGGAATCAGATGCCCAGGCTCTGAACGAAGTTGTCGTCGTAGGTTATGGTACCATGCGCATCCGCGGTACCAACTCTTTGAATGCCACTTCCCAACCTATCTTCGTTATTGATGGTGTCATCATCGACTCCGATGGTTCTGACAATGGTAACAGCAACCCATTCTGAAGTCACTCATCGCCCCTACCCTCGTAGTAGAAAGTGATGGCGACATTGCCAATGTTCTCTCTGGCGATGCATTCTCAGTGGTGTATCGCCCTCTTTCGTTATAAATTGTTAAGAAAACAAAGAAATAAGTCAATAAAAGTACAACGGATTCATATTTTCACTATTTTTGTGCAACGTTAGTACAAAAGCCATTTGCTTGTATCATTCAAATGCGTACTAGCCGATAATACCGGGGGTTCCGGCGTCTGACTCACACGAAAAGAAGAAGATGAACAAGAGTAAAAGCATAGGCCTGATGCTGGTCTCCGCTATACTACTTTTATGTAGTTGTTCCAAGGAAAACGTGATGAACGAATCATCACAGGTAACTAACCATGAGGTAAGCATTAGCTTCTTCGAGAAAACGATAGAAGATATCTCTTCTGCCTCAGATGTCTCATCGGCACGTATGCATTCCACCCGTGCTGATAACAAAACGACCTTGGCAGCCTGCCACAGGTTTTCAGAACTGGAGGTAGCATTGATACCTATTGATTCCGAGAATGATTCAGGCTATGTCGTAAGACAAGACAGTCTGGGCGATAATTTCGGCAAGGTAACCTTCGATGTTCCTGAAGGCACTTACCACATGGTTGCTGTAGCCGCAGTCACCCCTATGCCTTTGGATAATCGTATTTCCATCAAGTCGGCTACCGAAGTCAGATTTCCGAATGATCAGGTCACCGATATGGTTTATGCCTATAAGGATATTACGGTCAGTCCTCAAGTAAACAACCAGAATTTTGATGCCACATTGTCACGGGGCGTGAGTGCCTTCGTTCTCAGGAGCACTATTGAAACTCCATTAAATGTAGCCGGCGAATCCATAGAGATTTCCGGAGATTGCGGTGTGGTATTCAATCCTGCTACCGGCACATGCAAGACAGAGGCTCCTATCCATTACGAAAGAGTATTTGATGCCAAGAAGTACCAGTACAATCATTTATTCTTCACGGTCTATACGCTTTTGAAGGCTGATGATGTAGAGAATCTTCATGTAAAGTCGCAGGCTAAGGACAAGAATGGCAAGGTCATCAAGGAGTGCAATTTTGACAATGTGCATCTGGTAAAAGGTAAGTTAACCCGTTACGAGGGTAATTTCTTCAATAATAGCAGTACCACTTCGTTTACTGTTTCCGAAACGGCATTAACAGAAAGTGGGTATTCCACGACATTCTAGAAAGAGTATATCGTATTTATATAAAATAAGGTGTATACTCTTTAGCCTTCGATGATGAAAGGCTAGGGGGATACACCTTATTAGTATAATAAATCTAAAAATTTTTGGTTAGAACTCTACTTTCGCATATCTTTGCACTTAAAAAAAGTGGCACATGTGCCAGAATTTTTAAGTAGCATGAAGGAAATTAAGCGCGAATATTATCTCAACCAACTCATATCAAGCAAACAAAATGGCTTGATAAAGATAGTTACAGGTATCAGAAGATGTGGCAAATCATATCTTCTATTCAAGTTGTTTAGAGATCATCTCCTGGCAGATGGCATTTCTCCAGATCATATTATATCTCTGGCTTTGGATGATATACTGAACGATGAATACTGTGACCCCAAGAAACTGCTACACTATATTAAAGGTAACATCAAAGATTCTGAAATTCATTATGTCCTATTGGATGAAGTTCAAATGGTAAACAACTTTGTTGGAGCCTTGAACAGTCTTCTTCATATAGACAATGTGGATGTCTACGTAACAGGAAGCAATTCTAAGTTTCTATCTTCCGACATTGCCACAGAGTTCAGAGGAAGAGGTGATGAAATACGTATTTACCCTCTGTCTTTTTCAGAATATGTATCGGCTTACGATGGCAACAAAGAAGATGCTTGGCGAGATTATATTACGTATGGCAGTTTGCCTTTAATCTTGTCTTTGGATACCCAGCAAAAGAAGGTGAGTTATCTGCGTAATCTCTATACTACGGTGTATCTAAAAGACTTGATAGACAGAAATAATGTCAAGAAAAACTTGGAGTTCGACTCTCTTGTTAAAGTAATGGCATCATCGGTAGGCTCACCATGCAATCCGAATAAATTGAGCAACACTTTCAAGAGCGTAAGCAATGCAGACCTGTCTCCGTTAACAATCGACAATTACTTAGGATTCTTGCAAGAAGCCTTCCTGATAGAGAAAGCGATGCGGTATGACATTAAGGGGAAAAAGTACATCGGTACATTGTCTAAATACTATTTCGTAGACTTAGGACTGCGCAATAGCCTTCTGGATTTCCATCAAATAGAAGAAACCCATCTCATGGAAAATGTGATATACAATGAATTACGATGCCGTGGCTATCTTGTGGATGTTGGTATGGTAGAAACTCGTACCCGAACGCCGCAACAAGGAATGATACGCAAGCAATTGGAAGTAGATTTTGTAGTCAACAATGGCTCTAAGCGTTATTACATCCAGTCTGCCCTTGCTCTTCCTGATAAGGAAAAGATAGAACAAGAATCTGCATCACTAAAACATATCTCAGATAACTTCCAGAAGATAATCATAGTAAAGGACAATATTGTTTCTCATCACAATGAAGCAGGCATCTTGTTCATAAGCTTGTTTGATTTTCTTTTGCAACGAAACATATTAGAATAGGCTTCTACTTTAAAAAAGTGGCACATGTGCCATAAATTTTAAGTAGGGGCATCTATTCGAGCCCCCACGCATTTACAGGTAATCCTTTTTTTGCAAAGATACGCTTTTCTTCTGAAAGAAGCAAGGAATTATTGGAAAATGTTTGAGGGTGAAGGAGATAAAAAGAATAAGGTGTATCCTCGCTTGCCCGATGTATGAGGCAAGAAGGATACACCTTATTATATATATGAGAGATATATGTCCGATAGCTTACTTTACAATCTTCATGGTATTGTTTCCACACTTCAGGATAAACAAGCCATTGCCAGGAATATTGTTCTTCTGGAACTCAGAGGTCTTCATCTTACATACCAGCTGACCTTCGGCATTATATACATAGGTATATGGAGAAGTTTCGCCAGCATTATAAAACAAAGAATTTATACCTGTAGTTCCATGCCAATCTGCATCCGTCACTGCAGTTAAAGCTATAGAATTATCGCTTTTTACTAGAATATAACTATTGTTATTTCCTTCCGAAATATGAACTGGCTCCCAATAATCATCTGTATCATCTTTTGAAGCCGGATATATACGGTAAGAACCATCTGCCAAATCACTAGGCAACAAACACATATTAGAGGATGCTTTTGTCAAATAATACATATTCGGCACATTCTTGTTTTCTTGTGATAACAATACATATTGCTTACCGTTTCCTTCAAGAACAACACCTAATAAACCCGTGAAATCCTGATCTGACAGATTTGCATACTTTCCGTCATTTATCAGTAATTTAGTAGAGCCCAATTTGGTTACCTTGAAGTTGTCTTCTGAGACAATTTCAGAATGGTGTTTGATGTCTGCACTTGGTTTATCCACACCCGATAACATAGTCTGTCCAATAGAAAATTTATTTCCTGTAGGATTAAGCAAAGCAATATCATAATATCCATCATTATTGCCATCCCATCCCCAATTGACATGAACAAAGTTATTTTGATCGAATCCATCCAATACAAAACAATGTCCACCATTACTTTCATCCACACCCGTATAGATGATAGGGCGACCAGCCTTTAATTCATCATATACTTTGTTTATCCATTCTTTAGTGGTATAATAGTCTCTATAATGAATCTGCAAATTCTTATGATACCCAAAGTTCTTTCGCAAAGCAGTAGCAGCATTATATGAATACGCTCCACTTCCACCTGTATTATACTGCATCTTGATAGAAACACCACACTGATACATCAAGGTTGCTACAGCCAAAGCAGACTCATCAGAGTATTCACCCTTTTTATATGTAGGTGTCATAAGATTCCATTGATAATAGGTATTATTAAAGTCTGCACTCAAAATTCTGTCTTGGAAAGAATAGGTAATGTTTCCAGTTCCCTTTTCAGGATATTGATGGTAATACATTACCTGTGCCATCGCTGTTGCCACACATCCCGTTGGATATATAGCCTTTTCATTCTCCCTTTCTGTAGGACACAAGTTATTGTATGGAGTATCCTGTCCCCATGAAGTTTTAAGTAGAGGCTCTATTGGTTCTTTACTTTCCAATGCTGATGAAGAAGCGGTATGTGACTGGAGAGCCTGATTGGCTGCATTTAGATACCACATCATGTCTGGAGATTCCAAGTTTGTTTTCTTGTCAGAATATCCAAGAACGGGCGCATTCGTATCATCGTTACTTACAATAACAAAACCTCCATTACTATATCCCAACACAGACAAGGCATCAAGAGTTTTCAACTCAAGAATCTTATTCTGGTTGTTGGCTCTTGAAAAATTGTGATTTTTGATTAAATAACTTCTAGCAATGGCTAGCTTTTCTTCGCTTGTTCTTTCTTTAGCGAATAATGAACCAAGACTTAAAGTCAAGATCAGAATGAGTACAAGTCTTTTCATAAGCGTAAAATTTAAAAAAGAGAGATCGACCGTTTGATTCGGTCGGTCTCTCTTTATATTTATTATTTTGATGGTTCAAAATCTTCTGGGAAATAGAAATCTTCTGCAAAGTCACCAAATGAACCTACATTAGGAACAAAGTGGGTCAAAGTCATCTTAGCAACCTTATTCTTTGCATCATAGACACCACTACCTTGAACACCAATTACACCATAATTCGGATGAGTCCATGCTGCCTGACCTGCAACGGTAATTTTCTTGGTCTCCCAATCAATGACGAAAGTAATGTTACGTCCCTGATCATAGAGATCTGGCAACATATACTTGCCATTACCAAGCTCATATACAGTCTGTTCCCATGCTTCTCCAGCAAATGCAGAACTGAATGTACCAACATACATCTTTGGTGTCTTCACATTGAATGTGATGGTGTTAGCACCATAGTGATAAGCCTGACCTTCAGCCACGCTGATATTTACATTCTCATCAGAACCGCTTTCCAAATTAGAAGTAACAGTAACTGTCTTTGTCTTCTCATTAGCACCGAAGCTTACCTGAGAAGGAACATTGAACTTACTGTTATCAGATGTCAAAGTAACTGTACCAGCTTCTACAGTATCACGACGCTGTACTGTAATCTCAAACTCCTGAGCCTGACCAGGTGTAAACATAAAACTTGTTGTGTTAGCAATCAAGAATGCTCCCTTATTTTCTGGTGCAGCAGGATCATAATCATAACTATCTGTACATGATGTCAATCCGATTACCATGATAGCACACAGTAAAGAAAGACTATATTTCAATAACTTTTTCATGTCTTTATTCTATTTATAAGTTTTACTTACCTGTCCAAGGAGTATATTTGTCTGATGGGTCAGGGTTGTTGTTTTCCTTAACTTGTACATTACCCTCTTCCTCGTTTGCAGAAATTACCCAGTTCATCCAAGCAGGACGACCATTAGAGTTGAATCTCTGCTGATCAAGGTGGTTGGTTCCTTCGTAACCACGTGTACAGCTATAGTTCAAACGCTTGAGATCGAAGAAAGACTGACCTTCACCCCACAGCTCAATACGCTTGTGGAATACGATTTCCTCTACGACTGCATCCTTATCAGAAACCTTGCAAGTATAACTAGCGTCACGATAAGTCTTCACAAATGATTCAAGAAGCTGCTTACCACGAGCTGGGTCCTGATGAGCTGCAGCTTCAGCCTCGATCAGATACATCTCCTCTACACGCATCATTGGGAATGCAGTAGCACTGGCTACAGAAAAAGGAGCAGCAACACCTCCGTTTGGACGGAACTTCAAGCCTGAGTATTCTGCCAAGCTCTTACCAAGAGCATCGTCAACATACATATTCTGACCATCGAGAGCTGAACCAGCAGGAGCTTTCCATTCCAACTTACGCCAGTCTGTGTTGCTCAGACGCTCATACAATCTGCGGTCGAGCATGTTGTTACAGCCACCGCCGCCAGCATAACCATAGCTAGTCTCATTAGATACCATAGAAGCCCAGTTTGCCAAGTTGCTCCACAAAGACTCCTTAGTATCCTGTGCACCCCACATCCACTTAGAAAGATCGTTGAAACCAGTTGTGGTGTTCAAGCTCTCCTCCTTAGTCATAGGCTTGCCCTTATATTCGTTGATTGCCATGCGAGCATACTTCTCTGCGTTAGCATAGTCCTCTACCCACATATACAAACGAGCATAGAGACCATATACACAATCCAGGTGAGGCAGTGTCTTGGTTGTCTTATCCAACATAGGAATATATTCAGCAGCCTTGTCAAGGTCGCTCTTAATAAATTCCTTCATTTCCTCACGTGTAGCACGCTTGTTGTCACGAGCCTCAGCCTCTGTTGTTTTTTCTGTTACAATAGGGATTGTGAGACCTGCAACATTATTGCCAAAAGGACTCTTTGGCTCTGTACCATCAGTAGGAAGATACTCATACTCACGTGCCATATCCAGATAAAGCAATGCACGATATGCGTATGCTGCACCAAGATAACCCTTCTGGATATCTGTTGCATTCTCTGGATTAACTGCAGAAATCACATTGTTTGTTGTATTAACAAACTTTGTCTGATAGTTGTACAGATACTGTGCAAAGACATAATCACGTCCTGCATACTTATTCTCTGCAAAATAGCTGAACTGATAATAACCAGCATCGTCTGTTGCACAAACGTCACTTGACTGGATGTCACGAATATGCATAATTGCACCATAACCAAAAGCCCAATCATAACGACTACTGAAATATTTAGCTGTTGAATATGCAGGAATAGCCATCAAAAGTGCTTCTGTTGCAGAAGATGACTGCTGTACCTGTGATGTTGTTGCTGAACTTGTAGGCTCTGTCTCTTCGATACAACTAGTCAATGACATCGTTGATGCAACAAGAGTCAAAGCAGAAAGGCCATATATTAAACTCTTTTTCATATAATTCTTTCTTTATAAAAATTAGAATGTTACTGTAATACCACCAGATATTGTACGAATTGGTGAATAGTATGCGTTTGATGTTGCACCTGTGATGCTCTGACGTGGGTCAAGACCCTGACGCTTTGACCAAAGCCACAAATTAGAACCTGTAGCGTAAACGCGAACCTTGTTGATACCAATCTTAGAGCACAACGCACGTGGGAGTGTATAGCCCAAAGTTACATCCTGCAAGCTCAAGTACGAACCAGATACGAGGAATCGGTCTGATGTATATGCTGCATAAGAGTCACCATACTGAATGCGTGGAATATCAGATGAAGTGTTAGATGGAGTCCAAGCATCAAGCAAGTCTGCATGGAAAGAACGACCTCTAGAAATGCTCATCAATGATGCATAAGAAGAATCGTATATCTTACCACCCAACTGATAAGTGAAGTCCATAGAGAAATCAAATCCCTTATATGACACGCTTGTACCGAAACCACCGTATGCATCTGGCAAGGCTGTACCGCAAAGGTGCATAGTTGCCTCGCTGGCATTGGTAGTTGTAGTCTCACCCTTGTCAGTATCCTTATAGTAAAGAGCCTCACCAGTCTCCTTATCTACACCAGCATATTTTGCCATATACCATGTATAGATAGGCTGACCTTCACCATAGAAGTAACCACCACCAGCATAACCTCTTACGCCATCAACGGTAATAGCCTTTTTCTCTTCTGGCATAGAAGTAATCTTGTTCTTATATGCTGTAAAGTTCAAGTTGGCACTCCATGTAAAGTCCTTGGTACGGATAATATCGCCATTCAACTCCAACTCGACACCAGAGTTACGCATATCACCTACATTGTCATAGTAACCAGAGTATCCATAAGATACAGGCAATGAGAAGAATGCCAACATATCGGATGTCTTACGATAGAAGTATTCTACACTACCTGTCAAACGACCCTTCCAGAGAGAGAACTCAGTACCAACATTCAAGTTACCACCCTTCTCCCAGCTAATCTTACGGTTACCCTTTGTTGAAGATGGCTTCAAAGAGATACTACCGTTTGAGTTACCGATAGAATAACGGTCAGTGTACAAATAGTCACCAATGTTGTCATTACCCTGTTCACCATAAGAAGCCTTCAACTTCAACTCGTCAATCCATGAAGACTCAAACCACTTCTCCTTAGAAAGGATCCAGGCAGCTCCAAATGACCAGAAGTCACCCCAACGATTATCTGGATCGAAGCGAGAAGAAGCATCACGACGATAAGAGAAAGAACCGAAGTACTTCTGTGAATAGTTATACTGTGCACGACCAAAGAAACCTTCTGTATTATAATCGGTTGTATATGAGCCAATGCTACCATCAACAATAGCTGCATCCAACTCAGAATTATAGATAGAGAAGATATTACTCTTGCTACCTGACAATACATAGAAACGTGTACGATAGTACTCATGACCTACCATTGCCTCAACATCATGCTCGCCAAACTGGTGGTGCCAGTTGAGCAACTGCTGGAAGTTGTAAGACCATCTGCGAGTATGATACTTTGATACATAACCATTTGACTTAGCTGGCTGACCAAAGAAAGGCTGGCTCAAATTAGACTGACGAGACTCATCTACCATTGTACTATTGGTAGAAGTAAACTTAAAGTCCTTCAAGAAACGAATCTCTGCAGCACCCACTGCGTTGAATGCATTACCTTCTACGTTATTGGTTTCCAGCTGAATATCACTGATAGGGTTAGACTGCTGGAAAATAGGACGCATCAAACCAATCACGGCACCATCACCATAATCATAAGAGTTCATGTTGGTAGTCTGGTTGAACATGATATTACCCTTACCATCACGGATGTACAAAGGATAGATAGGAGCAACGCTGTTTACTGCAAACATATTGTCAGAAGCGCTACCATCACCATCACTACCCAAATAGTTTGAATCACTATGAGTATAGTTCATGTTACCAGAAACCTTCAACCAAGACTTAATCTGATAATCTGCCTTCATACGACCAGTGAAACGAGTATAGTCTGATCCCATGGTGATACCTTCATTCTTCAAATAGTTGGCAGAACCATAGAATGAACCCTGTGTACTGTTAGCAGTAGCAGTAAGGGTATATTCCTGACGCAAACCGTTCTGATAGCTGGCATCTCTCCAATCATCAGGCATCAACATATACTCCTTACCATTGTAATTGATAACATTACCCAATGTAGCATTAGGATTGAGCTTACCATTTACACCAATGAGGTTTTCACCAGTAGGTACAGAATAAACGTTATAGTTCAAACCATAATCAGCAGAGTTGATCATATTCTTGTTTGCCCAAGCATAAGCCTCGCTAGCACTGTAACCCAACTTATTCTGAGCATAATTGTTCAAAGCAGCATACCAAGTCTCATAGTACTTAGCTGGGCTTTTTACAATATTATAATCAGGAAGAGCCTTAGAGTTAGAACCCCACTTAGCATCAAAAGTAAATGAAGTAGAACCATCACGACCACTCTTTGTAGTGATGATAACAACACCGTTGGCACCACGAGCACCATAAAGAGCAGCAGAAGCTGCATCCTTCAATACGGTCATAGAAGCAATATCGCCTGGGTTGATTGAGTTCATATCACCATCGTAAGGTGAACCATCAACAACGATCAAAGGAGCATTACCAGCATTGATAGAGCTAATACCACGAACACGGATATTAAAGCTTTCCTGACCAGGCTGACCTGTAGCAGTATTAATCTGCACACCAGAGACCTTACCTGTCAAGGCTGAAACGGCATTAGAGTTTGAAATCTTAGCAATTTCATCGCTTTTAAGAACTGCAGCAGAACCTGTAAAGGCGCTCTTCTTGGCTGTACCGTAAGCAACAACCATCACCTCGTCCAAAGAATGATTGTCTGCATCCAGAACAATCTTCATGTTCTTGCCTGCCTTTACAGACTTGCTCTGCATACCGATATAAGTAATTTCCAGCTTGGCACCAGCTGGAGCGCTTAATGAGAAGTTACCGTCAATGTCGGTAACTGTACCTGTGTTAGTTCCTACAACCTTGATAGAAGCACCGATAATAGGGCTACCATCTTCAGAAGCAGTAACTTTACCAGAGATTTGACTTTGTGCAAATGCCATGCTCGTACTGAGAGCAAGACCTGCAACTACTGTCATGAGTCTTTTTTCCATAAATCTCCCTCGTTTAAATGAATATATAATGTTTGTTATTTCTTTCTCTCTACATTTTAATGAATTAAATGACCAGCCGTCCCTCAGAGACTTTGGCCTATCATTTGCATCCCACCTCTTGCCCCGAGGTGGAGGGGGAATCGCTCTTTATACCTTTATATTATATAAGAGCCTGTAAGTCTAAAACTTACTTAATTTTTAAAAATATTTTAAATCGGGTGCAAAATTAAGCATTATTTAGGAAACCGCCAAACTTTTTTCAGAAAAAGTTGCACTTAATGCTACATTTTGTTATAAATATCCGATTTTTATGCACTTTTCCTTATAAAATGTAAAGAAATGGGCGACAGTTCATTTAAAAACCATCGCCCATTCAGGATTTTAGCTTTCTGCCTCCAGCTCCTTTTCGAGAACAAAGAGCATATAGAGAGGAATATTCAGCGTTTTAGCCTCGGCATTACGCTCGTATGGCAAGAGGCTGGTACGGATCCATTTTGGTGTTTTTTAGCCTCTTTTACAAAAGAGACTCATAATCAAAGGATTACGAATAAGAAATCACATTTTCCGAAGGAGTTTTCGACAAATTCTCACATTTTTCGAAGGAGTTTTCGACAAATCCTCACATTTTCCGAAGGAGTTTAAAGAAAGTTTCCTTTATAGAGGAAAGTTTTTTGGGAAAAGTTTCCTCTATAAAGGAAATATCTTACGACTTTTCTTCCTTTATAAAGGAAAATGTTGTATCTTTGCACCCAGATTAACATAAAACGGAAGATATGGACAAGAGAATAGCAAAACTGCTGATAGCGGAGAACCAAAGGATGATTCAGAATGTGGAGATGGTGAAAAGAAACATCAGCTTCGAATCTCATTCTAACTATGTGCTGGTAGGACTAAGAAGAGCCGGTAAGTCTTACTTGCTATATCAGCGTGCCCAAGAGATGATAGCTCAGGGACATTTGCCAGAGGAAATCCTTTACTTCAATTTTGAGGACGACCGATTGGAAAATCTCCAGCTTTCCGACCTGGATGCCATCAAGCAGGCTTACGAGGAGATGTATGGGCATCAGCCTATCTTCATGCTCGACGAGATACAAATTATTGATGGGTGGGAGAAATTTGCACGCAGACTTGCTGACCAGAAATATAGAGTATATATCACTGGTAGCAACGCCAAGATGCTGAGTAGCGAGATTTCTACTACGCTTGGTGGCAGATATATGGTGCAACCCGTTTTTCCTTTCTCCTTTCAGGAATACTTGACAGCCCAGCATATCTCCTTGCCTGCGCAGTGGGAGTATCTGCAAAATTCTGACCTCAAGAGGGCTTTTCTGGAGTATTTTCATATTGGCGGTTTGCCAGAATTGGTGATTGTTGATAATCAGTTTAAGCGAGAGTGGTTGGGCAATCTATACAGCAAGATTTACTTTGGAGATTTAATTACCAGATACGGAATCCGTAACCCTCTGGCGATGAAAACTTTGATACGTAAACTTTCTGAGAGCGTAAAGCAGCCACAGTCTTATAACAGACTGGCTAATCTGGTTTCTACTGTGGCTGGAAAGGTAAAGCAAGAGACGATAGTGGACTATCTGAGATATATCAAGGACACTTGCCTGGTCTTCTCCATAGAAAACATTTACGCAAAATTACAAGATAGAATGTCGAACCAGAAGTATTACTTTATAGATAATGGTTTTCTGAGTCTATTCCTCTTTGATCCAGAAACATCTCTCTTGGAGAATCTGGTAGCCATTCACCTGCATGAGAAGTATGGGGAAGATCTCTTCTATTATCATGATAATGTGGAGGTGGACTTTTGTCTCTTTGAGCATCAATGTGCTTTCCAAGTGTCGTATAGTATCAAGGATGCTGCTACTCGTGAGCGGGAATTGGGGGCTTTGAATGCTTATCAGAAGAGGTATCCAGGAAGTAGACTTTTTGTTATCACGATGGATGAAGAGGAAACGATAGAACTGGATGACTTGAAGATTGAAGTGATACCAGTATGGAAGTGGTTGCTTACCTCGTAGTTGTTGTTTGATGAATAGAGAGCTACTTTCAAAAATACTCTTCACTCTTCACAAATACGACATAACCAACTGTATATAAAAGGTTTGCACGGGTGAAGAGTGGCTATGCACTCTTCACCACTCTTCACCTCTCTTCACCCTGTATTTTTTGAGGCTCCGAGATCATTCCATGCTCCCTGCTTCAGCCATCATTGAAGACCAGCGCTGGTCATCAATGATGACCGAGCCTCGTGATAAGTAAGCGGCTCAGCGTTTATCCTCTTGCATCAGGTGAAGAGTGGTGAAGAGTGGTGAAGAGTTGAGCTCACTCTTCACCACTCGCACCCCCAGTGTTTATCGGTGTTTCAAGCGATTTGGTGAAGAGTGAAGAGTGAAATCGAGAGTAGGATTTTTACGGGCAAAACAGCTCAAGCTGCACCCCCTATTCCAAATCACGATGATAGTCCTGCCGAAATTTTCCTCCCGACGTATTATTTTCTGCCCGGCAATGGCGCAAAATTGCCCCAGTAGAGGGCAATATCGTGCCATAACCAGGCAATAACTGGAATGAGGCTACTTTTTCGAAAAAATCTTTGGTATATTCCATTTTTATTCTTATCTTTGCAGCGCAGTCCCGGTAAGGCCCTCTCCCAGATTATTCGATGCTGGTGATGACCCCGGGTTTTTTGTTTTTGCAAAAGTACATAAATATTTTGATAGTGACAACAAAAAAGCCTTTTTTCTTTGCTTTTTTTGTTATCTCCCTCACTCTCAAACATTTTTCCAAAATTCCTTGCATCTTTCAGAAGAAAAGCGTATCTTTGCAGAAAAAAGAAACGATGCCAACAATATTTATATTTTTCGGATTCAGATTCATGTTTTATTCTAATGATCATGAACCAATTCATGTCCATGTTATCAAGGATGGAAATGAAGCAAAATACAATGTATCTCCTCTAACCCAGATTTATAATCATGGATTCAAAAAGCATGATATTGCCTTGATAGAATCTATTATTTCTGAGAATGAGGCGGTCATTATAGATAGATGGAAAGAGTATTTTAATCAAAAATAAGATATTATGGAGCAATATAGAGTAAATCGCGTTTGGGTTGACGATGCCCATATTTGGGCAGAAACCCAAAATGGCTGGAAGGCTAACTATCCTTTCAGTCGTTGGAATCGTCTTGCTAACGCCACACCTGCCCAGCGCAAGGCTTTCGTTTTGAGTAGATATGGTATTCATTGGCCTGAATTGGACGAAGATTTATGCTTTGAAGGACTGTTCGCAGATGCTGGTATATACAAACCGTCAAATGCAGAAGATACTATTTATTATCAAGCATAATAAAAGTTTTTTTGCAGCAGAAGGATAAGTGAATCATTAAAACCAAGGAGGTAAATATGACAGAGCTAAGAGATAGATACATACGTTTTGACTGGGCTATCAAGCGTTTGCTTCGCCAGAAGGCGAACTTTGGGGTGCTTGAGGGCTTCCTGACTGTGTTTCTGAATGAACCTATCAAGATTGTTGATATTCTGGAAAGTGAAGGTAATCAGCAGCAGGCTGATGATAAGTTCAACAGGGTTGTTATCAAGGCGAAAAATAACAAGGGAGAAATCATTATCGTCGAGATACAGAACACAAGTGAGCTATATTATCTGGAGCGTGTGCTCTATGGAGTAGCCAAAGCTATTACAGAGCATATCAATCTGGGAAATACCTACAAAGAGGTGAAGAAGGTATATTCAATCAGCATTCTGTACTTTGATCTGGGCAAGGGATCAGACTACATCTATGTGGGACAGAACAATTTCGTGGGCTTGCATAGCCAAGACCACCTGATCATCAGTACCAAGGAGAAAGATACGATAGTAAGAAAATCGCCTTCAGAGATATTCCCAACCTATATTCTGGTTCGAGTTAATGAATTCAATAAGGTGGCTAAATCACCATTGGAAGAATGGGTTGAATACCTGAAAAATGGAGTCATCTCTCCAGACACCCAGGCACCAGGTCTGCAGGAAGCTCGTGAGAAACTGAAATACTATTCCATGTCGGATGCAGAACGTTATGCATACGATGAGCACATCAATGCCATCATGATTCAAAATGATGTTTTGGGAAATGCAAGATTGGAAGGTATGGAAGAAGGAAGAACCAAAGAAAAAAATAACATTGCCAGCAAAATGCTGGCTAATGGATTGAGCATAGAACAGATAGCTTTAATTACTGGTTTGACAGAGCAGGAAATTAAAAGACTATAATATAATAAGGTGTATCCCCCTAGCCTTTCATCACCGAAGGCAACAGAGGATACACCTTATTTTATGATCTCAGCTGATAAGAAACGATACTATGAACGGATTTTGTAGCCGTGAATGCTGTAATACAAAATGTAGAGGAAGCATGGGAGACAGAGCCAATATGCCTGCTGAGCACCTACTGCATCCTTCAGACTGCCATAGAGCGTAGGAAGAACGGCTCCACCAAACATCGCCATGATGAGCAATGAAGAACCTGCCTTGGTAAACTTACCCAGATCTGCCATTGCCAATGGCCAGAGAGCAGGCCACATCAGAGAACAACCCAATGCCATCAATGAGATGAAATAGATGGAAATCTCGGCTGGGGTAAGAACCACCAGTAAAGCTCCGGCAATTGCCAGGAACGAACAGAGCTTCAAGGCTACTGCCTGACTGATGTACTTAGGAATCAGAATGATACCGCAGATATAACCGATAACAATACCGATAGGAGCTATCCAGGCATAGTTAGCAGCACCAGGCAAACCCAGGGAATTGGCATAATCTACCAATGTACCGAGAGAAACCGTCTCAACACCTACATACAGGAACAGTGCCAGACAGCCCAAAAGCAAGTGAGTGAACTGGAAGACAGAGGTCTTGGTTGCAGCATAAGTGCAGGCAGCAGACTCCTCTTCCTCAGAATCATCCTCTCCGGCAGCCTTCACCTCTGGTAATGGAGCCAGGAATGCCAGAACACCCAAAGCCAGGAAGGCTCCGATGATGATCCAGAATGGCTTGGACAAATCCTCGATTCCGATGAGATGCACATCCTTGCCCAACAGCCATACGATGAACATAGATGGGATTGGCCACGCCAGCTTGTTGCAGATACCCATCATACTGATGCGCTTGGCTGCACTATCCAATGGACCCAGGATGGTGATGTAAGGGTTGACAGATGCCTGAAGATAGGCATTGGCAGCACCACTTACAAAAGATGCAAGCAGGAACAGAGGAAAACTCTTCTCATCGGCAGAGAGGATGAAGAGATAGAATGCTGCTGCGAAGATGACAAACGACAGTGACATCGTCTTCTTATAACCGATAGCCTTGATGGTGAGTCCGGCTGGATAACCGAAAATCAGGAACGGAATGAAGGTGGCTGCGATGATGAGATAAGAGGCAGCATTGGAAATACCCAGCGAACCCTGCAATACGGGCACCAGCAAGGAATTAATACCCAGGGCAAAGCCCAAAGAGAAAAACATGATTCCAATGAACGACAATGGAATCGCAAAACTTTTTGTTGGTTGCATAGACTATTATTTTAGTTAGAAATTTAGGCAAAGATACAACTTTTCTCCACATTCTCCAAAGTTTTATGAAAAAAGTTTTTAAATTTCTTGCTTTTGTTGGTTTTTGTGGCTAACTTTGCATCTATGATGAAAAGATTATTGGTTTTATTAATGGTATTCTGTGCCATATCAACTGTTTCTTCCGCACAGAACTGGGTAGGCACCTGGGCCACAGCTCCGCAAACTGTAGTCAGATCATTTATGCCCTATAATAATTGCATGACTAACCGTTCGGTACGCCAGGTGGTAAAGGTTAGCATAGGAGGCGACGTGATTCGCCTCAAGTTGAGCAACATCTATTCGATGCAACCCGTGGAAATCCGCTCCATCTACATCGCCCATGCCAAGGATTCCTTCGCCATCGATGCCAAGACGGCACAATACTTCAAGTTCGGCAACAGCTACAAGACCGTCATCCCTGCCGGCAAGCAGATTGTGAGCGATGCCCTGAAGTTCAATCTCAGAAATCTGGAGCGTGTAGCCATCACCATCAATTATACCTCGGCTCCCGAAGTGCCGACCGTTCACATGGGTTCCCGCACCACCTCCTACATCATGAAGGGAGTAACCAATGCCCACTCCAACTTTGAGAAGGCTTTCAGAGAGAACCATTGGTACAACATCAGCGGCATCGATGTCTATACGATGAGCAACAACATGAGTGCCATCGCCATCATCGGCAACTCCATCACCGACGGCAAATGCTCTACCGACAATGCTCAGAACCGATGGCCCGACGTGATGTCGGAGATGCTGCAGCTGAAGCATAAGATAACCAATCAGGGTGTGCTGAACCTGGGCATCGGCAACAACCGCATAACCGTTCCGGGTGGCTTCGGTGCCCTCGCCAAGGAGCGCTTCGACCGGGATATCCTGATGCAGAACGGCGTGAAGAAGGTGATTATCTTTGAAGGCATCAACGACATCGGTGCAGCCAGAAGCGGAAACAGCGAAACGGTGGCACGCCAGATTATTGAGAGCATACAGGGAATGGTGAAGAAGGCGAAAGCTCGGAAGATGAAAGTTTATCTCGGCACCATCACCCCATTCAAGGGCGCAGGATATTATACCCACTTCCACGAAGCTGCCCGACTCTATGTAAACGACTGGATTCGCAGTCAGGCAAGAAACGTAGACGGCATTCTCGACTTTGCCAAGCTCCTGCAAGACCCGAATGATGACAGAAGAATGAAGCGGGAATACGCCAGCAACGACTGGCTCCATCCTAACCCAACAGGCTATAAGGCGATGGGAATCTATGCAGCAGACATCGTAAAATAAAGACATCATCGTGAAAAAGAAACATCATAGAAGAACATCGTAAAAAAGGAAAAAGAGGAATCGTGAATAATCATTATCACGATTCCTCTTTTTTATGGATAAGTATCCTGCTTACCCAAGCGGGAAGCAAGATACCGAAATCTACATTACTTAGCGACAAACTTCACTGCTGAGGTCTTGCCATCTACATTAGCTACAAGGTGATATACACCCGCAGCAACCTTACCCAAAGCTACGCTAGCCTTATCGCCAGCATGAACATTCTGCAAGGTCTTCTGAGCCATCAGCTGACCGGCATTGCTATAAACTGAGAGAACAACCTTGTCGGCATCAGCATCGATAGTAACATTCAAATTACCGTTCTCTGCATCTCCATTTACAGTAACATCGCCCTTAGAGGCATCAGCCACAACATTGTTGATACCTGTTGCAGCATCAACAGTCAAGGCTATGACACCAGTAGTAGAAGCACCATTGGCATCAGTAGCCACAACATTGATGTTGGTTGAACCGGAAACCTGCTTAGCAGCAATGATGATACCATTCTCCGACTGATAGAGAGCAGCCAATGAAGGATCGGCAATCTGAGCAGAGAAGGTCATGGCATCGCCATCAGCATCCTCGAAGAAATCAGCAAAGTAGTACTGGGCTGATGTCTCACCACCCTTAAGGGCCAAGTCGGCAGGACCCACATACTTAGGTGCACGGTTGGTATGTTCAACGTTGTAGTTGACAACAACTGAGCTTACATTGCCTGACTCGTCCTTGGCATTTACGGTGAAGGTATGCTTGCCAGCAGTACCATAATCCGGAACAAGAGCCACATTGAGCTTCAAGCTGCCGCCAGCCTCAACAGTATAAGTACCATTGCTTTCAGAAATACCTTTCTTAGTACCGTCCTCATTCGCATAACTCTCAACAGATGCGATACCGTCAGCATCGTTCAAGCTTACGGTGAAAGCCTCACCCTCGGCATCAGCAACAGTTACAGGAACCATCGCCTTGGAAGCCTCAGGAACAGTAGTCTCACCTTCAGGAGCGGTGATGACAGGAGCTGCATTCTTGTCGAGATAGATGTGATAGTTGTAGAGCTTGTTCATAGGATCATTGCTCTTCACTACGAGAGTTGCCTTGTTGTTCTTGGCAAAATAAGCACTCTTGGCATTCACCTCAAACTGTACAGGAATAGCCTCGCCTGGAGCAATCTCGCCTTCCTTCTTCTTGTTGAGCAACTTGATCCATGGCTCACCCTTCTCCATCTCGATACAAGTCATGAAGAAACCGAAGGCACCATAGCTGTAAGCATTGTCGTAGAGAGCCTCGATGTCAACCCAGCCACCCAATGACTTCAAGTGTGCCATATAGCGATTGGTCTCCATATCTCCATCCTTGGTAGCCATCATGGCTGATGACTTGTAGCCGGCAGGATACTTCAATACGACATAGAAGGTATCAGCAGGATTGATGTAGATAGGGTTGTCAAACTTCAACATACGTGCAGCACCCTGATAGCTGCCATCATCACGAGGTTCTTCCTTGACAATATGAATCTTGCCATGACCGATAGTCTTCTCGGTAGCAGTAACATCATTGCCCAGAATAACAGAAGCCTCGATGTCTACATTCTCCAAGTCGCCTACAGTACCGACGAAATAGAGATGAGTAAGATTGAAACCTTCAGCAGGAGCCTCATAGCGAGTTGCTGCATAGAAGTTCTCATCCAGAGCAGTAGCACCCGTACCCATCAGGGCTGCCTGAGCATTGGCTACAGGGTTGAGCACTGGATAATAGAGCGCATTGCCCTCGTAACCTGAAGGCAAGTCGTAGAAGAACTTCTGATCGTCCTTCACCTTCTTCAAGCCAAGAGCCTTCACCATGCCCTTCTTGCCGGAAATCTTCTCTACACAGGTAGCCACGAAATTCTTGGCAACATCCTCTGAAGGATAAGAGATGACGTTATAGGAAGGAGCAGGAACGTTGCTGCCATCATCTACATTACCAGCATCACGACCAGATGGATCGAGACTCAATGAGTAAATAAGCTTATACTTGCCATCATTCATCAGATTAACGGCAGAAGTGCCCTTATAGTCAGAAGCCACATTCTCAATGTGCAACTCCTCTGGGTCGAATGCCATGACAGGAGCCTCTGTGATATTCAACTTTATGGTAGAGTTGTACTCGGTATTTTCCAAGCCCTCTACAGAGAATACGAGAGGATAATCCTTAGCATGAACCTCAGAAACATTATAAGGTGCGATTCTGAACTTAACGGTGTCGGTACCTACTACGATAGGAGCCATCATGCCGCTCCGGTATGGAACCCATGCCTTGGCTGTAGCATCATCAGAGAGAGCCAAAGGACCTGGGTCGATACCGCCGTCACCGCCACTGTTGTTTGCTGAAGTATAAACCTCAAGTGAAGCCTCTGGCATAGCCCATGGATCATCAGGATCGGCAGCAACAAACATCTCAGAAGCAACGTTTGTGATAGTGAATGCCTTGGTACCCTTGTTTACTACATAGAATTCATAGTATGAAGGATACATTGGGTTTTCATCTACAGGCTGCTCAACATTGATTACCTCTGGGAACTCAGCCTGAACCTCACCAGTGATATTCAGCGTAACAGGAATCTTAACGCTTGCACGAGAAGGATCGTTGGTGGTAACGTTCAACTCATAATCATAAGTATCAGCCAACTGGTCAGCCTTCAACTCAACCGGCATTTCAACCTTCTCACCTGGAGCCACTACATAGTTCTTATAAGGTGTAAACTCGACGGTATTGCCGTCGGTGATATACATATCAGCAGGAGTAATACCGCGGGTACCGGTATGATCCATGATACCACAGAGTCCGAATACACCCAACTGGAATCCATCAGGATCTACATGGTACTGGAACTTGAAGGAACCGTCCTTGCGGAGAATCACCTCAAAGTTCATACCCAGCATCATCGTATTGCCATAATTCTTATAGCTTACAATGACCTCATCATCCTTTGCCTTGTAATATACGCCATCAGAAGATGGAGTATTCATAGAATGGTTACCCCAGAATGGGCAGATGATGTTGGTATAGAAGGTTTCTGTTGTTGGCAGACTTGCTGGTGGCTCAGGGAACTGCTTGTAATCCTCTACCGGAGCATCGAAAGATACGAAACCTGTATTGTAGATATACATGCTCTTATACTTCTTGCCATAGAATGGGAACTCGAATGGAAGTTCTACCTTCTTGAAGTCTGTCTTATTAATATAGTATGCATAAGGCATGTGCTCGGTATAGTCGTTGGTGATGTCTACCCAATTGTAAGGTACATCGAAGCCATCGAGCTTAGACTTGAACACATAGTCTACAGTAGAGTTACCGTTAGCCTCCAGGTCGGAAGCTGTATACCAAGAAGCAGGCTCAGCAGAGAACGTAAGGTTCTCATCGCCCTCGTTGGTTACCTGGATTGTCTTTTCTACGTTGGTACCATAAGGAGTTTCAACCTTCAGGCTCTCTGGATTACTCTTCCAGGTAGGATTACCAATCACCTCAGCCTTCAATGGGATTTCCTTGGTTGTACCATCCTGATAGGTGATAACGAGAACATCTTCGACAGTACCCTTCTCGGCAGTAGGCAATGTTACTACGATATCCTTGCCCTGACCTGCAGGAACAGAGAATGCAGCTTTCATTTCTTCTGCGAGAGTAAACTTGCCGTTCTTGACAGATACGCCAGCTACCTGGAGAGCATCCTTACCATTGTTGCTCAACAATACTGTGCGCTGCTGGGCTGAAGTACGGAATACCTTACCGAAATCTACGCTGGTAGAATCGAGAGCAGCCTCAGCCTTCAGGTTGTCGCCAACGATGTTGGCAGTCAACTTGATAGATGCACTTGGGTTGATTGGGTCGTTGGTGATAACGGTGAGATAGTTGGTCAGAGGTCCTGCCACCAGTTCATCGTTGACTGCCAATGTTACCTTGATTTCCTTGCTTTCACCATTGCCGACATAGCCATCAGTGCTTGACAGGCTCTTGATCATAGACTTGGCAGGAGCCACAATCTTGATGGCGCTGCCTGTCTGGATATCATAATAAGGAGCATTCAGACCATCGTTATCCTCCTGTACCTTGTTGGCATCAACAAATATACAAGGGTCGGAAGCAGCAATATCGCTGACACCTACGAAGTTATGACCACCAGAACCGAATACGCCTGCTGGATTATAATCATCGTAGTAAACCTCTACACTTCCGTCAGGGCAAAGAGCCATGTGGAAACTGATAGTAGTTGTTTCGCCACCACCATTGGTTGCAGGAGTCACCACATCCTTGAACTTGACATAGAACTTACCATTCTTATGACCATAAGTAATCTTACTGTTGGCACCCATGTCCATCCAGCCTGAGTTGGTATAAGCAGAAATATAGCCCAATCCCTGTACACAATCGCCAGTAGGAACCATACAAGAGATACGACCATCCATCTGCTGCATAGAGACACCACCATAAGAAGATACGTAAATTTCATCATAATCCTTACCATAGAATGGGAACTTGAAGCCTACCTTGATAGGACCAGACTGCCAATTATTATTGGTAAACTGCGAGGTGATGTCCTTCTCATCAGCCAACTCTGGAGCAGCCTCGTACTTGAATGATTCGTCGCCGGCAACATTAGAGATGGTAGTATAACCAAACTTATGTACTTTGGCAGTAGAACCTACTATCTTCTCGGAAGAGAACTTAGGGAAGACATACTGCAAAGGATAGTTACCCGTGTTCTTGATAGTGATGGTAGCAGTCTTATCCTCACCGCCTACCTTCAAGTCGCCTGCTTCATAAACATCAGGAGTTACACTCTGCTGGGCAGGTATAGAAGCGACACCACGAACCAGGAATGAATGCTGATTACCATTCTTATCGGTCAGGGTAATGGTACTGCTGAAGTTGCCCTCCTTGGTAGGAGCAAACGTCACAGGCAACGTACCGGTAGAGCGGGCTGCAATATTATTGGCACCCTTTGACACGTTGAACTGATCGGATGAAGACTTTATGTTTTTTGGAGCCTGGAGCATACCATATTGTCCACCGAACACACCATAACCGCTATTGGTCAACTCTACATCAATGGTCTTGGTCTGACCAACCAGCAAGTCACCGAAGTCAACCAGCTGCTGGCTGTGCAGTTCAGGCTTATAGCCCTTCACGGTCATAGCTAAAGCAACCTGCTGCTTGGAATCAACAGCCTCATTGCTCTTGACATGGATATTGAACTTATAAGTACCATTCACCAGTTTCTGACCATCATTCTTCAGAGTAACCTTCTGGCTTTCGTTAGGACGAACCTCACCGCTGATAGGCTCAGGGTTGAGTACCTGACTCCAGTCTGGGTTCTTGCTGATGGCCTGTACTGCCCATGTGAGCTGATTAGCTACAGCCTCGAAGCTGGTGCCCTTGAGGACCTCACTCAACTGAGTCCAGGTTGTACCGTTATCAGAGCTATAGAAACTGTACTGGGCAACATCGGTTCTGGTAGTCTTGCCTGTACCCAATGGGTTCTTGGCGCCTGCAGGGAACTTAGCCACTACCCAGAAGCTTGAACCTGGAGCAAAGTGAATCTGCTCTTTCAGGGTGATAGGATAGTTGTATGCCCAGAAATCATAATTAACCTTCTGGATCAAACTTGCAGTAGAGATAGTACGTGAACCGTCGTAAATCTCAATCACAGGATCCTGTCCGTTCTGTCCCTGGAAGTGAAGATCAGTCAGGTTGAAACCATTAGGATAAGTTGCCTTATCTACATAGAAATACTGAGCCAAAGCATTTGGCAGCTTGGTATCAGTTTCACCGATATAGCTGTACAACTGGTTGGAATAAGTCAAAGTGTCTGGCCAGTCCTTTGCCTGATAGTTGGAAGTAGCCACAGCATTGCGCTTCACAAGTGTTGGGCTGACTGTACCGCTGAAAGGAAGAACCTGACCTGGGTTTGGATTCTTGATACGACCGCTGGTAGACATAGTAGCTCGGGTCGTAGCAGTAGTAAGCTGATACTTCAACACGCCCTCACCTGCATTCTTTACATTGAAAGAAGCCTCAGCTGTGGAAGCCTTGGTTGCATCTACTGTCATAGAAAGGTTCTTCTGATCTACCTGAACCTTAGGACCTGCATTTGTGGTAGCCTCCTTGATTGGAGATACGGCAGAAGCCTTACCCCAACGGTTGTAAGCCACAATTGCAAAATAATACTTAGTAGAAGCCTTCAAGCCTTCTACCTCATAAGACATCTTGTCGCCAGAATACTTGAACTTGGTATCTACAGTAGCAGAGCTCAACTTATTCAAGTCGTCTGTAGCAGAGAAAGCCTCTGTGCTATAATAAATCACATGATGGTCGATGCTCTTCTCTTCGGTTTCAGGAATCGTCCATTCGATGAGAGCATTGTCGTGAGATGCAGTAACAGTGAAGTCGGCAACAGCCTCAGGCACACTACCCTCCTTGCCCTGCAAAGCCTTGTAAGCATCAATATAACCGGAACCCATCAAGCCCTCGTACTCGGGATTCTGAGTATAAAGGTCGTTTACAGAAGTGGTAAGCAATGTTCGGAGAGTCTCATTAGAGAACTGCTTATTACCATACTTGGAAAGAATCAAGGCTGCAATACCAGATACATGAGGACACGCCATAGAGGTTCCCTCGTTGTAACCATAGGTACTGTTAGGCAAGGTACTCAATACGCCATACTGCTGACCATTGTCTTCCAAACCACCAGGGGCTGTCACATCAACCCACTTGCCACGGTTGGAATAATAAGCCACGCTTCCGTCTGGAGCCATAGAACCAACAGCCACAACCTTGTCAAGACAACCTGGATAATAGTTGCCTTCCTCACCATTGTTACCGGAAGCAAAGATACAGAGACCTCCGTTCATCTTGTCGCCACCACCATTCTTGGTGAAGTAATCAACAGCCGCGGTAACCGACTTATCCTCTTCGTCAGCAACACCGGCACCCCAAGAACACTGGGCAATGCTTGCACCGCGATCGGCTGCATAAACAATGGCTGCACCGAAATCAGCTACTGCAGAACTGCTGGCACGGCTGTCGAATACCTGGCAGACCATCATCTTGACACCGCCCTTACCGTCGCTACCACCGGCAACACCGCAGACACCGATACCATTATTATTGGTGGCACCTACGGTACCTGCTACGTGAGTACCATGAGAGTGAGCGTTGATATCGCTTGAATTGATAACAAAGTTATAGCCGTAGATATCATCTACATAGCCATCACCATCATCATCAACACCAGGCTTACCGTTCAACTCGGCTGTGTTGATCCACACATTGTCCTTCAGGTCTGGGTGATCTACCTGGAAGCCACCATCAATGATAGCAACCACAACATCCTTAGAACCGGTAACACCAGTTTCCCAAGCCTTGAACACATTGGCATCAGCACCCACCTTGGTTCCTGCGATATGACCATCGTTGTTGTAATGCCACTGATCGTTGAGCAATGGATCATTGAAAGGCATGGTAGAAGCAGCCTTGGCTGCCTTTGCCACTGCTGCTGGCGAAACCTCAAGGAAACGCTCACCGCCTATGGGTTTGTAAACCGGTATGCGCTGGGCATAAGCCACACCCTCTGTAGAACGGAGCAAGTTACGGGCTTGTGCCAATTTCATACCTGATGCCTCGTAGTGGACATCGTACCAAAGATCCAGTCCTGCTGCCTTGTGCTTAGCCTCATCCTTACCGGCATAAGGGAAAACACGGGTCATGGAGACTGCCTTTACTTTCTGACTGACCCTATCGAGCGGGGTCACGCCAGTCTGAACATACTTCTTGTTGGTGCCTTTTACCGACAACGGAAGCTTAGCCGCAATCATACGGTCGGCTATCTCACGCTGAAGTTTGACACGCACAACGCCCTCTACAAAGTTAGACTCTGCAGATTGTGTAGTAGAAGATGTAGACTGCGCACTGATACGAACGTTGCTGCCTAAACACAGCACCGCACATACAAGTAATAGTAATCTTCTTGTCATGTTTGTTTTGTTATTAAAATAATATAAAAATAAAATTTCTCTTTCGTCTATATAAACTGAGTGCAAAATTAAATATTTTTATTGAAATACCCAAACAATCCCATCATTTTTATATAAAAAAGCGTAAGAAAAGTGTAATAGCACAAAATACCTCTACACATTTCTTACGCATTATAACCATACCAGATTCTACCCTAATAAATCATCACTTTCCTTACCCGCCCATCTTTCTGTCGAATAATGTTCACACCCTGCTGAGGCTTTGAGAATCTGATTCCATCCGGAGTATAATAGCCTTCTATGTCAGACAGTTGAGGCATCGTCACCCCTGCTATGCCATCCACAGTATTGTCTGTTACCTTTACTTCATCCAGGAAGAAACGGCCCTTATCGGCTGTAAAGCTAACCTTCACCTCACCCGTTGCGTAAACAGAAGCCCCCAACTGAGTCCATTCGCCCTTCTTGAGAGGTACTGAATACTTAGACAGTTCAGACTTGCGGATAACCGCCATCTGCCTTGCGCCATTATTCACATCGGTTATCTCCAGATACAACTTGGTGGCATCACTTTTTTCATCCCATGCCGCAGCTTTGAATGAAAGTATCGCAGAACCTTTCACCGAAAAAGTTGGCGTGGTGATATTTCCGGCAACTCCCGATTTTCCGAGTCTTACGCAGCCGTTGGCTTCGTAAACAGTTCCTGTACTGGTCCATCCACCATTATCCAAGTCCTCATCCAACACTTGAGTTCCAGAAATACTACCTTTCCACAGGTTATCGTTTCCACCTGTACCATGACACTTGTCAAACGATTCATATAATAAAGTAGAGCCTGAAGGCTGTACCGGTGTATCAGGCTTCTGATCGCCAGAGCGCTCAGCCTTACTCACCGTAAACGATGCCGAACCATCACTTGCAATGGCGATATTCTTGATGTCAAGATGCATATACTTAGAACCGTCAGCATTCTTATTATATAAGGTGGAAGCCGGTTGGGATGTAGCCGTAAGACTACTATTAGACAGATAAGGATAGAGATCACTTGCCGAACCATCCAAATAGGTCGACTTGCCTGCTCTGAAGATGGTAAGACGAGGATGGTCATTCACAAATTTCTGATTGGCTTCGTCATAATATTCACTATTCGAGTTCAGTACATTATAATACCAGACATCAGCATCATAATCTACATGAGTAATCATGACTCCCGCTCCAGGAAGTTCTGTATCCCATCCTGACTTCTGTCGGTTTTCAATGATGTAACACTCGTCTTCATGTGCCTTGTTTCTGATGATATAAGCATCTCCTCCTAGACTCATCGCCATGACATCAGCCACCTTTGTCTCCTCTTCTATATCCGTCAAGTCATGAAGAGTAATCCAACCACAGCTTGCTTTCTCATAAGCCGAATACCCAGCAGGCCATTTTCCGTCTCCATTGTAACTGCCACTATCCATCAGGTCAAATTCACCCAATCCAAACCATCTGGTATAACTGGTGTCATAAAGATCGGGCAAATCCAGACAGTGAGAGAATTCATGGCAGAAAGTACCGATTCCATCGAGTTTGTTCAGACCATTCAATTCACAGCTGCAGGCGTAAGTATCCACCTTAAGCCCATCAAACTGCAACACTTTGCCATAATCTGACAATGACAAAGCATACATGTGAGGCCAAATGGTAGAAGCTGCACCACCATTGGCTTCGCCTTTACCGGCATAGAGAACAAAGACCTGTTCCACTTCGCCATCATTATCCCAATCATACTTGGAGAAGTCAACTCCCTGCTGCTTCGCCCAAAGGCAAGCCTCAGCAATCATTGCACCCGCATGCAAATCTTCACCGTCAGAACTATTCGCGCCATAATAAGCAGTGGCATTCTGCAGAGGACAGATACCAACCACGTCGAAATTCAGTTCGAACTGTCCCATACTTTGGGTACAGAAATAATCCTTCACACTGCCACGGAAGCCATTTTCCTTGTAATTATCGCCATTGACTATCTGCTTATACAATGTCAGATCATGCCCACTCTGGAACTTACAATCGGAGAATTCGGCTAAAATGACAAGTCCCTTCCTAGTTCCTCGGAAACTATTCTGTTTTGCTTTCGCCTTTTGAAGATGAAGTTTCTGTCGAGATTGAACCTTTGCACGACGGACTGCCGCTTTCTTCACGCGAGACAAGGAAGCAGTAGAATCCAATCGCTTTCCCTGTCCTGTTGTTGCATCCATGACATACTTGGTTCCGTCTTCCGAAACATAATAATGCATGAATTCATCGCCCACTAACTGTACACGAACCTCAGTTCCATCAGTCAAAGTCATCAAACGCCAAACGCCTCGCTTTGCAGGCACTGCCATAGAAGACAATGCCATACAAAGCAAGGCGTTCAATAAACAAAATCTTATCTTCATATCTGAATGAATATCATAGGATAAAAAAAGATGCTTGATTTCAGCCGATTCTCTTACTTCAAGACAATCTTGCAATCATCCAGGCTCTCTACAGTAGCGAGAGCCTCATAACGGATTCCCTCCTTGCGCAGGAAGTCACCACCATGCTGGAAAGCCTTCTCGATGATGAAACCCATCGCCTCGATCTTGGCGCCAGCCTTCTCGCAAAGGTCCATCACACCCTTGGAAGCGTTACCGTTGGCGAGGAAGTCATCGATGAAGATAACATGATCGTCTGGAGTCAGGTAGCTGTTGCTCACGCAAACCGTATAGTCACGATCCTTGGTAAAAGAGTGAACCACTGAGGTAATCATTCCTTCCATGGTCTTAGGCTGCTTTTTCTTGACGAAGACAACAGGAAGATTGGTCAGATAACCCACCATGATAGCTGGAGCGATGCCCGAAGCCTCGATAGTAACAATCTTGTTGTACTTGATGTCCTTGAAAAGGCGCACGAATTCCTTAGCCAGGTCCATCATCAGGATAGGGTCCATCTGATGATTTACGAAGCTATCTACTTTTAAGATTCCACCAGGAAAGCAGCGGCCCTCCTGCATTATTCTTTCTTTCAGTAAATCCATTATGACTTGAACTTTAATATGGTTATTGGATGCAAAATTACTACTTTTTTCGCAAACAAGGAAGTTTATCGCCCAATAATTTTGTTTTGTCTGCAATTTACCGTAATTTTGCAGCGAAAATAACTGGGAGTGAAAGAAGTTAAGGAGTTACCCCCAATAAAAATTATAAGATTATGAATCCATATATCAAGCAATTCCCCGACCTCATGTCGGGCAAGAAAATCATGTATGTTCACGGTTTCCTCTCTTCTGCTCAGAGCGGCACCGTGAAGATGTTGCAGGAGCTGATGCCTAACGCCACTCTCGTAGCTGAGGACATTCCGGTACATCCTGAAGAAGCCATAGAGATGCTGCAGAAGATGGCAGAGACAGAACAACCCGACCTCATCATCGGTACTTCGATGGGCGGAATGTATACCGAGCTGCTGAAAGGATTCGACCGCATCCTCGTAAACCCAGCTTTCGAGATGGGCAATACGATGAGCAGCATGACCGGCAAGCAGGAATTCCAGAACCCGAGAAAGGATGGAGTGAACGAACTGATGGTTACCAAAGGTCTTATCAAGGAATACCGCGACTTCACCGAGCGATGCTTCCAGGATATCACTCCCGAGGAACAGGAACGTGTTTATGGTCTCTTCGGCGATGCAGATCCGGTGGTCCACACCTTCGACCTCTTCCATGAGCACTATCCGCAAGCCATCCCATTCCATGGCGAGCACCGACTTATCGACAAGGTTGCATTCCACTATCTCTGTCCGGTAATCCGCTGGATAGACGACAAGCAGAACGGAAAGGAGCGCCCTATCGTATACATCGACTTCGATGCCCTGCACGACAGTTACATGAAGGCAACCAGTTCGATGCACAAGGCTTACGAGATGCTGATAGAGCATTACAACGTATATATCGTAGCCCCAGCGCCAACCAACGACCATGAATATATGGCGAAGGTGCAGACCTGGGTAGAGGAATATCTCTCTACCCCAGCCTACAACCACATCATCTTCTGCAACCAGAAGAACCTGCTCTACGGCGACTACTTCATCGACCCTCGCCCATGCGACAGTTTCATGGGTACAACCTTAGAATATGGCAGTGATGAATTCAAGACCTTCGAAGAAATCATCACCTTCTTCGAAAGACTGGGAGGACAGTGATTTAATTTATAATTGATAATGTACCTAAAATCCGCAACTATCATCCAATACACGATTAAGGGTAGATTTATGAGTC
>ERZ773248.413-NODE-413-length-56421-cov-6.068162_pt1 | contig 56421 bp, 38 predicted proteins | sample MGYA00580518_ERZ773248 | MGnify/ENA primary metagenome ERZ773248 (study PRJEB29015, sample SAMEA2737762) | human gut metagenome | biome: human gut; feature: human-associated habitat; material: faeces | place: China | collected 2012 ...
ACATACTTTTTCACATCATCACCTCTGTGGTTTTATGCACAGTACTTGCTGATTGTATCACGTATCATCTGTGCTGCCTCTTTTACAAGCGTCATATCTTCCGGAACCAATGCTGTCAGTGGCTCACGTACACTTCCAAGATCCAGATTCTCATTCACTCGAAGAATTTCCTTTATCACACCATACATATTCCCGTGGCAAGAGCACATCTTACAGATTATCGCATTGATCTCATACTGTAACTCGCGCGCTTCTTCCATATGATTTGCGATTACAAGATCATTCAACTTCAGGAATAACTCTGGCATCACACCGTATGTCCCTCCAATTCCACCTTCCGCACCAATCACACGTCCACTCATAAACTGCTCGTCCGGGCCATTGAAGATAATATAATCTTCTCCCGCTGCGGCCTTGAACATCTGGATATCCTTTACTGACATGGAAGAGTTCTTCACACCGATCACCCTAGGATTCTTACGCATCTCCGCGAATAATTCCATCGTCAGGTCAACGCCTGCAAGTTGCGGGATATTATAGATGATAAAATCTGTATTCGGAGCCACATCACTCATCGCATTCCAGTATGCTGCGATAGAATACTCCGGAAGACGGAAGTAGATCGGCGGAATCGCTGCGATTGCGTCTACTCCCAAACTCTCTGCATGTTTTGCCAGTTCAACACTTTCTCTTGTACTATTGCAAGCAACATGAGCAATCACAGTCAGGTTTCCTTTTCCTACATCCATAACATTCTCAAGTATAAGTTTACGATCCTCCACACTCTGATAGATACATTCTCCAGAAGAACCATTGACATACACCCCCTTTACACCTTTTTTAATATGGAACTCTGTCAACTCTCTGACTCTCTCTGGGCTGATATTACCTTTCTCATCGTAACATGCATAAAATGCCGGGATCACGCCTTTATATTTATCCAGATTTCTCATTGTTATATCTACTCCTTTCGTGCTGCTCAAGGCACAAAACGTCATGAAAACGTTGGCTTGTTGCAACTTTCTTTTTATAATAATTTCCATAGGGATATTCAGTACACTACCAATCACGGAGAGGTGAGTGGGCTGTCCGAACTATCGGATGACCGTATTGTTATATGTGTAGAATTCTTTTTTAAGTACAAATAAGTGTGACTCGATCACGTAACCTTATCTTTGTTAAAACAACTCTCATTTTAATCCTAAGCATTCAGTCAATGCTCATTACTCCCTATAATTCTATTGAACCTACGGTTCTGCAAGGAGTCCCTATGAATTCGAAAATTGTGTATAAAATTTGTTGTGGTATTGATGTTCACAAGACTTTTGTCGTTGCCTGCATCGCTTCCACCAACAAACAAGGGGTTACCGCCTACAAGCACCATTGTTTCACAACCTTCACACAAGGGTTAAAGGAATTGTTACAGTGGCTACTTGACAAGCATTGTAAGGATGTCTGTATGGAATCTACTGGTAAATATTGGATTCCTGTTTACAACGTACTCGAAAGAGATTGTACGATTGTACTTGCCCATCCCAAATATGTTAAGGCTATCCGTGGAAAGAAAACTGACAAGAAAGAGGCAAAATGGATTGCTGACCTATGCAAGCATGATCTTGTTGCCGGCAGCTTTATGCCCGTTGCTGACATCAGACAGCTTCGCGACCTGATGCGCTATAGTTTCAAACTGACCTGCTTTATCTCCAATGAGCAGAACTATCTTCAAAACGATCTCACGCTCTCCAACATTCAATTGGCTTCCGTTGTCTCGGACACTTTTGGTAAAAGTTCTCAAAGAATTCTGGATAAGATTCTTGAAAATCCTGAAGATACTTCTTTTGATATTGTATCTTTAATTCATAGCTCCATGGAGAAAAAACTTCCTGAATTAGAACTCGCCATTGATGGTTTTATCACATCAGAACAGGCTGGTAAATTAAAGATTATCAAAAAGCATTTTGAAGATTTGGAATCCCGAAAAGCAGAGTTAGAAGAACTGATTCTTGCGTTCGCTAGTCCCTATCAGCGAGAACTAGAACTAGACCTAATCCTAACCGCTACATCATTCAAAAATACATTTACCGCTATCGGAATCATTTACGAAATCGGTGTGAATATGGAGGCTTTTCCTTCGGAGAAACACTTCTTCTCATGGGTCGGTATTACTCCGACTAACAATGAAAGTGCAGGGAAGAAAAAATCTGTCCGGGTTTCCAAATCTGGATGCTATATCGAACCACTTTTGGTTCAATGCGCCAACTCTGTGGTTAAAAGTGAAAAGCATCCACAAATCCGTAACCGCTATCTTCGGTTAAGAAAACGTCGTGGTCACAAGAAATCAATGATTGCCGTTGCAAGAATGCTTTTAACAGCATTATACAACATGCTAAAAATAAGGAACCCCATAATGCGTAACTATACCGAAAAAGTGATGGTCTTCCTGTCAATCATGAAATCACAATTGAACAAACTATCTTAATGGCACAGTTCCAAGGATATAAAATCAAGTCAACTACTTAATAAACCTTAACTTTGCTACATCTTCAATTTTTAAATGACCACCGTAAGATGGTCTGTTTATGATGCCGTTAAATAAATGGATATCCTCCACTATTCTTTTTCAAACTTAAGTCCCCTACCTTCTTTTTCTATTTCTTATTTGATTATTTTAATGCATCTGCAAATGCTTTTGTGATCAGCTGTGGTCTTGTTATAATAGAGCCTACAACTACACTGAAACATCCAAGTTCAATGACCCGCTTTACCTTCTCTGGTGTATTGATATTACCTTCTGCGATAACTGGATGTTTTGCTTTTGATAGAATCTCACGAATAATCGCAAAATCATCATCCTCAATCTTTAAATCCGCACTCTGCTCTGTATATCCGACCATCGTCGTTCCGATAAAGTCAAATCCCAGTTCATCTGCATGAAGTGCCTCTTCTACAGTAGAACAATCTGCCATAAAGAGCTGATCTGGATATTTTGCCTTCACTTCTTTGAAGAACTCATCCAGCGTCTTGCCTTCCGGGCGAAGTGCAGCAGTTGCATCCATGGCAATGATTTCCGGCTGTACTTCCATCAACTCATCGATCTCTTTCATTGTTGGTGTAATATAGACTTTACAGTCTTCGTAGTCGCGCTTTACGATTCCGATTACTGGAAGTTCTACCAGAGACTTGATCTCTGAAATATCTTCCTTTGTATTTGCACGGATTCCAAGTGCTCCACCTTCCTTTGCCGCTACCGCCATTTTTCCCATGATAAAAGAAGAATGCAAAGGTTCGTGTGACAGTGCCTGGCACGATACAATCAATTTTCCTTTTAAGCCTTCTACTTTTTGATTCATATGTGATTCCTCCTAATTTTCTACATCTATATTTTGAATTTCCGCTTCTGTGGGCTCATACTCATCGAACACCTTTCTCAGTACAAAAGACTGGCAGTAAGCCATAACTGCAAATCCGCACACTATACATATACTAAGCAGCAGATACATGGTAATCTCTGAGTAAAACATTAAAAAAAGCACCGGAATGTACATCGCCAGAAGTATCAATGTTTTCTTAAAATTCGTTACACAGATCAAAAATGCATTCTTGCAGATCTCGCTCAGTTTCATTCTAAATCTTGCAATGATTGGGAACACATAAAGTGCCATCAGAAAAAGCCAGATACTGATAGCAAAGCAAATCACCTTAATACCAAAAGCTATTCCCGTACCGATATCACCAATCAACTTTATATCCAGAATGATCGTTGCCACAATAACTAGAAATGCAATTTCGAAGATCATTCCATACTTCAGGTTCTCACGAAACGCTGTGAAAAAACCACGTACCATGTAGCCTTCTTCGTTTCGAACCATCTTAAGGGTCACCGAATACAACGCTGATAAAGAAGCCCCGAATGTAAAAAACAGAAGGCTACACACAAGGAACAATATATTCAGAACAATCAGATCTATACTTCTTGCTAACCCTCTCATAAATCCATTATCCAAATCAAATATTTTTCTTAACACAGTTTCCTCCTGGACTAACTTTTCTACCACTGCTATAGATATCTTATGGTTGTTTTCTCGGTATACTTTGTAATTCCTTGCGCAAATATTCCTGATACAGAAGATTGATCGGGTATAGCTGCCTGATCTTCGCCGACATAAAACCAACTTCCAGCGGAGACACTTCTGCGTAGCACAGTAAAAAAGAATCGGAGCACACTATAAGCGGTGACTTCTTGAGGTGCGTAATACTTACAATCTTCGCCTCCGCCCTATTCGCTTCTTGCGCCACCTGGATATTGTCCTTGGTCGCTCCCGAGTATGGGATGATGATCAAATTCTCCTCCTAGGTGGTGGATGCCGCCATATCCTAAATATGTAGATCCATGATGCAGTAGATCTTGCCCGTAACACGTAGGAACCTATTTCACGTCTCTTCTGCCGCCAGCGGACTGTAACCGATTCCGAAGAATACTCTTCTCACTTTTTCTATCATCCGCACAATCTTGATCATATTTTGATGATCCATGAGCATATAAGTCCCTTTCATAGCACTCATGTTAATTTTCATCATTTTGCGTGGCAAGGAATCAACTTTTCCCAGCATCCCTTTCTCCTCTGCCTTCTCACTCATGCTCAGAGAAAACGTCACCTTAAATTCCTTATATTCCTGCAGTTTCACCATACGGCAGAGCATGTACACACTGGTATCTTCTACATCATAGACATCTATAAGACTTCTTTTTTATTCTGTAACACATAATCTGCCACTTTCATTTCTGCCTTTGTCAATTGATGATATGTTGCATGAATCTGTAAAATAATATTTGAATTATACATGTTATACCGCTACTTTAATTATGCATTTTTTCAGATAGAGAGCTTCGTTATCTGCCATACTCGACTTATGCAGTTCTTCTGCCATGCATGCGATAAATCTGCCCGGTCCCATGACTTTTCATCGTGCGATTTATCTGAAATGCATTTCTGCAATTCATACAAAAATTTTTATTTTAGTTCTTGACTTTTAATAGTTAGACTTCCTTAATAAAAAGCAAAGAGAACTATTGAATCATAAGGCATCGTATCTTTCGATCACCGCTGTGTTCTCAACAGTCCTCCTTTATTCTTTACCCTTTTACGGCACCCATTGTAATACCTTGTGTAAATGATTTTTGGAATATAAGGAATACTGTAACAATCGGAACCGCTGCCAGCGCAGAACCAGCCATTATAAGACCATAGTTCGTAGCCATCTCAGCCTGTAAGGTTGCAACACCAAGCGAGATCGTCAGATTATTTCTTGAAGTGAGCATTACCAATTGCATAAAGTAATCATTCCATGTATTAATAAATGTAAAGATCGCAAGCGCTGCGAAACCAGGTTTTACAATCGGGAATACAATACTTAAAAACGTTCTGAACTCGTTACATCCATCAATCTTTGCAGATTCCAGAAGTTCTCCCGGAATATTCTCACTGAACTGTTTCATCAGGAATACACCGAATGGCCATCCGATCAATGGAAGAATTACCGCAGACAATGTATCATGGATACCCATAAAGTTTACGATACGCACCAGAGGAACAAGTACAACTTGTTTCGGAAGTGCCATCGCTGCTATAAAGATTGAAAACAATATCTTCTGTCCATAGAATCTCTTCTTTGCCAGTACATACCCGGCAAGTGAAGAGGTAACACATACCAGCAACATCGTTGCCAGTGCGATAAAGATACTGTTAAACAGCCATCTTCCTGCCGGGTTCTGTACCAACAGTTTAGTAAAGTTCTCCAGTGTAGGGGCTGCTGGCCACCACTGTGGAGGAATCGCGATCGTTGCTGCCTGCGCCTTAAACGATCCTGTTATGATCCAATAGAAAGGAAATACAAAGAGAACAGTTAAGATGCTTAAAAAAATTATGGTGATCACACCAAATGGTGTCATTTTTTTCTTCATAATAGTCTCTCCTTTCTAATATTCTACGTCATCACCAAGAATTTTGAACTGTGCGAAACTGATCAATGCGATCAGAACTGCCAGGAACACCCCCCATGGTGTTGGCATATCCGTACTCGGACAATTTAAATGCCTTCTCATACAGATAGTACATGATCGTACTTGTAGAATAATTCGGCCCACCTGATGTCAATAACTGGATCAGTGCAAAACACTGGAATGAATTGATTGTCGTAATAACTACTATATAAAGTGTGGTCGGCAATAAACTCGGCCATTTAATCTTCCAAAATACGTCGAATTCTGCTGCCCCGTCAACTCTAGCTGCTTCCACCAGGGATTTGTCAACGTTTCCCAGTGCAGCAATATATAAAATAATTGGCTGACCTATAGAAGTTGTGAGCAGAATGATGATGATTGCCCACAGTGCATATCTTGAATCACCTAACCAACTGATATTCTGATCAATAACATTTCCTGCTTTTAGTATGTAATTCAGGATGCCGGACAACGGATCATAGATCCATTTCCATACGACTGTAACAGCCACGCTACCTGTTACAACTGGCAAGAAAAATACGCAACGGAAAAAGGAACGTGCGAACATGCTTCTCTCATAGGTCTGTGATGCCACAAACAAGGAGAAGAGCACTACAACTGGCACAGAACCTATTACGATGATCAATGTATTGACCAACGATTTCCGAAAGACTTCATCATTGAACATACGAACATAATTATCAATTCCAACAAATGTAAAATCTACCATCGTGTAATTAAAGAAACTTGTGACAAACCCCATAATCATAGGAGCCAGAACAAATACAACAAAAAATATTAAAACTGGAGCAAGAAAACAATAAGACACGATTGTTTCTCTCATCCTTATTTTATTCACATTTTTCATGCCACCCTCCAATAGAAAAAGACACTACACTATTTTTTCACAGATACTCAATTCATCGCACTTCCGATTATTAATCAGAAGTGCGAATTCTAAAATGCTTTGCTTATTGATTATTTGATTGTTGCATTCGCTTTCTCTGTGAATGTCGCAAGTGCTTCTCCTGCATCTTCCTGTCCATTAGAGATTTCCTGACACATTGGGAACCATAATGTTCTCATCTCATCAAAGCCATTGATTGTATTGTAATATGGAGCATAATATTTGGTCCAGGAATAGAGTTCTGTCATTCTCTCTTCTTCATATAAATCTCCAAAAGATCTCCGAACTGGGAATGAACCTGTTCTGACAACATTCTTTGGTCCCCACTCTGAATCGTCACAGATAAACTGTATGAACTTCTTGGAAGCTTCGATCTTATCCTCGTCTCCGTTGTCAAATACGCAGAATCCATTTATAAGGTACTCTAATGCAGGAACACCATCCTCTGATGGAAACGGCACCTCGAGGTAATCCACTTTACTTTCCTCCAGTAAAGCCGCCTGTGTTCCCGGCTGAGCTGGTGACCAAAGAATTGTAAAAGATGTCTGTCCATTTGCAAAGTTTTGGATATCTTGAGAGCCATCAAACTGAGCACCGTTATTTAACTTACCATCTTTGATCAGTTCTGAGATCAGTTCCATAGCTTTTACAGAATTCTCATCGTCCGTTGTGTACTTTGTCAAAGCCTCATCTGTGATACTTGTACTGTATAAGTTTGTAAATAAAGCACGTGGCCCCTGGTCTCCACCCTGACCATTACAGAAGAATGATCCTGGAGTATAACCTTTGTCTTTTAAGGCTGTTAATACTTCTACGAAGTCATCCGTTGTCCAACCGTCTTTTACAAGATTAACTACACCTGCATCCTTTAACATATCTCTGTTGAATGCCATGTAGAACGGGGCAGAACTGATTGGATACATGTAAGCAGTATCTCCCGCCCTACAAGCTTCCAGTAATGCGTCATTGTTAACATCTGCCACGAAATCATCTGTAAACATGTCATTCAATTCTGCCAGTTTTCCAGATTTTCCATATGTAATGATACGTCCCGGTGCATCAAAGAGAACATCCGCCATAGTTCCTGCTTCAATCGCCGTTGTAATCTTCTCTGGTCCTGATGTAAAGTCAATTGTCTCCAGTTTTACGGAGATATCCGGATTATCCTTCTCAAATGCATCTATAATCTTCTGTTCGTAAGTTCCTACTGCATCACCATTATTCTCCTGAGTAAATGTAGGGAATGCCCACCATGTAATTTCAGTTTTTACAATGGCGTCTCCGCCATCAACCTTTTTTGCATCACCTCCATTGCCGCCGCAAGCTGCTAGAGAAACAACCATAGCGCATAATAACAATGCTGCCAATACTTTTTTTTCATTATCCTTCCTCCTTGCTTTTAAAAATATTTTCGCCGAATCATTCACTTTTCATAATTCACATCCGAAATCAACGACTTTTTACAAAACATCTATGAATAAAGTATAGTAAATTAAAATTTTTTCAATAATATTGTAAAAAATTATATTTATTTATATTATAAATTATCTGACTTTTTCTATTTTTATACAAGAATTTTAATACAAATAGATAATTATAACAAAATTCACAAACACAAAAACGATTGTATGCTTCGGCAATTCCAATATCCATATTTATAATTCGCCTCACCAAACAGGAACGCTAAAGCAGTCTGCTGGGACCTATCCCGCTGGGGAATGCCAGGTCATGGAAGAAAGACTCGACGGACGAACGGCAGTAGTTGATTCCACAAGCTGATTAGCGCTTTCCTGTCTTGCGTATCTGTTACCGTGTCTGATGCGCTGGTCGATCTTCTAATCATTATGCTCGGCACGGATAATACGAAAGAACTTTTCCGCGCACTCCTGCGGACATTGCAAAGGCCTGAAACGGCACGGCTTACCCGTAGCCGAAAGATCTAGGGAAACAAAGCACGATGGAAAAGCGTGTGTGTTTGAAATCAGTGTAAAGCACAGTGCGCAAGAGCAATATGTGGCATGGTTAAAGCTAAACTGCCTGAACTCCAATCTCTTTGCTCTAAAAAGCCGCGGCATACGGGATGGCAAAACGCAGTCAAAGGCTGATTGAATCGTATGCGGAGAACTCTCTGGGCATTGTTGTCGAAGATATCCACCTCTCTGATATTCTTCCAGCGTGTAGGGAACACGTAAAAGAGATGAACGTAAGCGTAAAACCTTACGCTTACAGATAAATTAACGCCGCTAGATTTTAGCGGCGTGCTTTTCTACATTCTGCTGGAAGTTCTGTTGACCAAGGCAACAGATAATCCAGTTTTGTAGAATCTATATTTCCTTTCTCATCACGGAGTTTTGGAAGTTCTGTGAGCAGATGTTTAAAATAATAATACGGTCTCAGATTGTTGAACTTTGCTGTTTCAGATACGCTGTAAATAACCGCACTTGCCTGTGCGTCCTTGACCGAATCATGGAACATCCAATTCTTCCTGTTATGCTCTTAAGCACATAACAGGAAGAATTGGCAGATGATCGATACAATCAATGGAGCCAAGACTTCCGCAATCATTTACAGCATTGTGGAAACTGCAAAGCCCAATAATCTGAAGCCATTCAATTATGTGCAGTATCTCTTGGAAGAGATTCGCAAAGTTTAAATACTGGTGGCTGCAAAGCAGCCGCCTAAAAATGTCAAGGTACTCGCTATTTGGCGTTTACGATAATAACTATGATATTGATCGTTTTTTTTCCATTTTTTCTATTTCTTTTCTTCTTCCTTGAAACCAGTAATATCCCAAGACTCGCTATTATCTGGTTGACCAGATCTGAGATCAATCGGCTTCTCGCCAACTTGATTACACGCCCTTAGTTTGACTCACAACTGTAATTTATAAAAGCGTTTCTATCTCAAATATCCCCGGAATAATAATGCTGGCAAGTCGAAGCAGTATGTTTCTGTTCCGCCTTCAATCCTTCCCTGCGTTTCCACCAGCCCATCTTTTTCCTGCATATATTTAAAAATATCGTTTATATTCTCACTCTGCCATAATTTTCTGTAAAAAAAGGCAGCCAATCTGGAGACTAACTGCTTTATATGCACAGAACTGACATTGCTCGAAACTGTCAAGCATTTAGTTGGGCTAAGATTTTAATAGCATTAAAACTTTCACCACAACCCGTACAAATCCAATCACAATTGCTTTTCTTTGCTTTTTGTAAAGATAGTCTACCGTCTACCACGCATTAGGAAAGGTTGCGGGATCTCTCTACATAGACTTTTAAAAAATTTGACCATTTCCTCCCTGCTATCCATGTTAAATTTGATTACGATATCCTTTCCCATAATCATGATACCTAAAATTTATATTGGTTTCTCTTCCAAACAATGTGCCTGATCCTGTATTCGTGCTGTTTCTCTAGCCAGCACCTTCTTCTATCCACTCCAGAAATGTCCCGGTACTGGCGTCAATTTCAACATCATATTCTTTCCCTTCATAATTAAGATCCTCTTCGTACCTCTGGATCCCATCATTCTGCTCCAGCTTCATTCTCAAATCCTGTGCCGTTGCACCCGAAACTTTCCCTGGCATCAACTTGGTTGCCTCCTCTTCTGAAATTGTTAGCTGTGAATGTTCCGCTTTTCTTTGATTTTGGCTCTGATCTGGTTTTGGATCCACCATACCGGCTTTGGATTCTTTCTTGTTCACCTCAAGAATAACTCCATCTTATACGGAAATCTCATAATCATATTGAACTCCTGTAGAAGAAACAGTAAAATCCACCTCGTAAACGATTCTTACATTATCCTCATTCTTGCTGACATTTAGTTTTGTTACCTCATCTTCTTCCAAAGCTACATCTGCTAATGCGATTGTTTTCGCCTTCTCATTTCCAATGTTTTTCCCGTCATTTTTGGTACATCTTACAAATATACTCATTGCCGCTACACAAACCAATGTCGCTGTAACAAATTTTTTCTTCATCATAATTTCCATACTATCTTTCTGCACATACTGCATTTAGCGGTTTCTTTCCTGACGGAAGTTTGATTGGCTGATGTCAAGGATTTGTATCAGACAGCCCAACACTTTCAAAGCAGAGTAAAATACTGCTAGACTTCACGCAAAATCCTACAGAAGAAGATAGCCGATTTAAATATAAATATCGTTCATATCCTTCGAGAAACATCAACCAGGGAATACACTTTTCCCTATCGGAAAAAAATGTATTCCCCTGATATTCATCCATTTTCACGGACCATATAGATCTCTTTCATTTTCTTTTTTTTCTGATAACAACCACTACCACCGCTACCGCGCATGCCACGACAAGAACTACTGCCCAGATCACCGGGCTGCTCTGGTCTCCAGTTTGTATTGCTGTGTTATCATCCTGAGATGTCTTTTTGCTGCTTCTCGGCTTCTTCGTATTTGTGCCTGGCTTATCATGATCAGAGCCCCCTGCTCCCAGAGTCTTGATCTTCTCAAACTTCGGTGTAATCGTCAAATCAGATATCACTGGCTGACTGAAGTCGTATCCATTTTCTCCTATATACCATCCGATAAACCTATACCCTATTTTAACCGGATCTGCAGGCTGATTGATCGTCTTGCCGGCTTCTATCTGTATTTTATTTCCGTTGATCGTTACTGAATGATAGATTGCTTCCGGCTCATTAGTCTCGAACACTGCCACAATCTCTGTATCCTGCTTCGGAATAAAGGTATATGGATTATCATAGGATACGATTCTTTCATCTATCTTCCATCCTGCAAAATGATAACCTCTTTTCGGCTCTGCTGCTATTGTTACGAACCCATCCGCCTGCATTGCACCTGCTCTGACAGTTCCTTTTGCATCCGTTACCGGAGTTACAGTGTACGCTTCAAAGCGTGCTGTCAGTGTCACATCTCCTGTGATCGGCTGTTCAAAGTCAAATGCAACCTTTTTACCTTCTTCAAACCATCCGAGAAACTCATGGCCTGGATTTGTTGGAGTTTCCGGTTCTGCCGCTGATTCTCCGTCTTTAGCAATCTGCGTTGTTTTAGTATCGCCAGCTATCAGAGTTACTGTATGCGTTACTTCTAGATCTTCATCTTTTGTAAACTTTGCAACCAGTGCTGTGTTTTCCGTTACTGCGAACGTGTATTCGGCATCATCAGATACCTTTGTATCTGTAACCGCGTCATACCAGCCTGCAAATGTATACCCTTTTTCTGCCTCAGCAGTCACAGTTGCTTCACCTCCCTGCTGTAAGGTTCCAGAACTGCTCTCTGCTCTTCCGCCTTCCTGGGCTTCAATATATACTGTAACGTCCTTTGCCGGCGCATTCGCAACACCAAATTCGGATACAGCTACCCAGCCGTCATTGGACTCTTTCGCCACAAACCAGATATACTGCACTTCCTGTTCATCAAAATAGAATGTCTTTGTTGACGCGTCTGCCGCGAATACCATATCCTCTGCAACCTTTGTCCATTCGTCTCCCTCATTTGCCTTCACATAGAGATCCGCCTTTGTCACCTGCCCGCTGGCATTGCCAGTTCTCGGTGTAAAACTGAACTGATTGATCGTGTGTTTCTGCCCAAGGTTGATCACGCCGCCGATCTCATCCCATGTTCCCTGAGATTTTAGTTTGTCCTGTACTCCGTTCCAGTTAGAATGCCAAATTGTGCTGGAATTTCCGTCAAACGCGTACTCAAAAAGACCTTCTATCGCACTGTCCATATCAGTCTCAGAATCAACCTTTACTTTTGACCATTCATCTTTATTGTAAAGGTCTTCTGCTGCCTGTGCTGTTGTCACGGTCACATTGTCGATCTCAGCCTCAATCGCATTTTTCTTGGAACCAATCCTCTGAAGAGGCAGAAGAAGCGTAGCGTTTTTAATGTCCTCTTTCCGTACCGTATTATCAGTCTGCCTGTTGCGGTAAAGACCTGTCGCAGTATACGCAACACCGTCCACTGTCATAGTCGTGGAAAGAGTCTCTGTTGTAATCTCAATGTGCACTTGTTTTCCAACCGGAAGCTTGTAGTCAAAGTAATAATCATACAATTCTCTTCTGAACCCAAGCCTTCCGTCATCCATCACGCGGATGTCATGCGCATAGTCATCGTTTCCCGGGGTGTCCGCCTCGAAGATGATCCTCCCTGCTTTCGCCGGTGCATCCAACGTGATATCAAATGCTAGGGTGCTGCCTATTGACAGTTTCTTGATCGGAGTTGTCACATAACTCTCGCCGCTTTTCAGGGTCAGGATGCCGTCTGCGATCTCCACATTCTGTGCTTCTGTAAGGTTCCTGCTGTTTTCGGAAGAATCCGCTTTCTCTGTCCCCTCCTCAAATTCATAGGACATATACTCATGATTCTCATCCGCAGAAGTTTTCGAGTACGGGTTGCTTCCCGGCGCATCCCCAAACTCAGCCTTTGTTTCTTTCAGTTCTGCAAACGTAAGATCCTCGCCTTCGCCCCAGTTCTTGCTCGCAAGTACCGGAAGCGCATCCTCAAAACGCTCAAAGTTATCTGCCTCGGAAATGCCCTGCGCGCTTGTATCGATATTGTCATTCCAGATCGCAAATGTGCTTCCCAGCATATGCTCCGAACCAGCCGGTATCAACGTACCGCCCATATTATTGGGCACCCAGTTATTGTACAGGTTCTCTGTGGCAAGATAGTCTCCGTATCCTCTTCTGTCGCCATTTCCGCTCGGCACCATATAAGTGGAACCATCCAGGGTATTGATTAAGTCAAACCCGTCATCATACATCTGCTTCGGGTTTGAATATCCTGTATTCCATACATTGAGCTGTACATTCTCGCTGCGCACGTCCACAGTGCCATCTCCCGCAAGCCGTGTCAGGCTTCCCCACATACGGACTGTACGGTCACTGGCCTGGATAAACTCGATCATATCGTCTGAGAAATGACGAAACGCGTTGGCATCTCCATAATACTCGTCTGTGCCGATATGTACTGTCATGCTGGAGTCAAACATCTCTTCCGTCAGATATTCAGACCATACACTCTGCACAAACTTAAGGCTCTGGCTGTAATAACTGTTTGGATCTGTCGTGTCTCCACTCAAGTTAAACTGTTCCCCGGCTCTCGCACGGATTCCGTTCACCGCCTGTGCTTCCGGAAGCATGAGATCCGGGCGTACCTTTGTGAATGCACCGGAATGTCCCGGCGCATCGATCTCCGGCACGATGCTGATTCCTATATCTTTTGCTTCCAGGATAAATTCCCTGAATTCTTCCTGTGTATAATAGAGGTCTGTATTTGTCAGATTCTGCCTGTTCTGACCTCCTTCCTGGATGCGGGACTCTAGGCGGAACCCTGTATATGCCCTGTCTCTTGCATCTTCTGCACCATTAAAGAATGGGTTCTCATAAAAAATCAGGTTATCATTGAGGTGTACCTGGAAGTCGTTCATTTTATAATATGCCATTGCTTTTACAACATCTGACAGCATATCCATAGACGCTGGCTTACGCGCTACGTCAAGGCTGAAACTTCTCACCTCGTACTTCGGATAGTCCTTTGTGATTCCCTTCGGGACCGCATTGTTATTCAACTTTGCGATCTGAAGGATCGTGCGCGTCGCCCAGTAAGCGCCTGTCGCCTGCTCAGCCTTCACTGTAATGAGGTCGTCTGTATCTATGATATATCCTTCTTCATCCAGTCCGTCAGCGTCATCTTTTACAAAAACAATATCGCCTGCTACCTCCCCGCTCGTCTCAACTGCGAGTTCCGTGCCTTGCTCAGTTTTATAATCCTCAGCCAGCGCTTTCGCTGCTTTCTCAAACGCAGCATCCTTATATACGATCTTTGTCCTGCCGCTGATTGCTGCCGCGCCTGCTTCTGTGCCGCCGTACCACTCAGCCAGTTCAGGGATCACTATCGGTTTCGCGTTCGTTCCCTCATCCTGATACAGTCCAGGGATCACGACTGTATGCTCAATCGCTCCTTCCGCAGTCTCTCCGTCCTTTGTCACCTTATAGATGCACTTTATCGAAGCATCTGTGAGGGGCTGGTGGATCGTCCCGTCTTTCTCGACGATCTGCTCATAATCTGCAAGGAACTCTACTACAGTCCCCTCCTGAACTGTCTCAGAAATCTGAAGTTTCATCTCTTCTTCATTTACGGTCGGCGCACTTAAGGTATCCGCGATCTCCTGCGCTGCGGCATCTTCCTTGACCAATCCCGGCTCAACCGCATATGCTTCAAACTCTGCCACGGAAACATTCCACCAGTTATTTACTGATTCGCCATATCCTGTAATATTTAAGCGGATCTGCTTCGCCCAAATCGGGTTCTCCAGTGAAATGATCTGCTGTGTATTGTCAATCTGGGTATCCTGCGTATAGACCGTCTGGAACTCGCCGTTATCCTCAGTGTTCACATCGATCGTGTACTCCTTGATATTGTTCTTCTCCCAAATGATCTTAAAATACTGTACGCGCTGGGCTGCCGGGAGCGTGACCGTCAGCGTTCTGTCCGCCTCGCCGTTCGCTGAATTATTTGTCGCCCAGCGGGTATCCTTATCTCCGTCGATTGCCTTATCCGGCGCCTGTGTGTTCCCCTCTGTCGGTTCAAAATCGCTCGCCTCTGCTGTGCTTTCCAGGAAGTAGTTTTCTTCCGGAAGAATATCGTCCGGTATCTCATCCTCATATATCTGGAACTCATAAACAGATACAGACTGCCAGTTCCCCGGATGCAGGGCATATCCATCCACATAGAGACGTACGTGCTGGGCTGTTTCCGGGGCCGCAAGACGGATATTTTCATTCAAGTCCGAGATGGGCTCCTCGCCTTCTTTTTCATAAACTGTTTTCCATGCTGAACTCTCGTTTCCTCCCGTCTCAGACGTCTGAATCTTGTAACTCGTGATATTCAGCCTCTCCCAGGCGATCACCAGAGACTGGAAGGTCTTCTCTGCTCCTAAGTCAACTGTCAGGATTTTAGGCGCTTGAACTGAACTTGTATTTGTTGCCCAGCGTGACTGCGGCTTTGGTGCTTCTCTGTTGACAACTCCGTCAATTGCATTTAAAGCAGTATAATCGCTTGTCTCTGTGTCATTTGCCGCCGCTGTCGCGCCGTTTGAGGCAAGTGCCAAATTCACCGGTTCTTCTCCCGCTGCCTTTGCCTCGGCAAGCGGATAGAACAGGGCTGCAAGCGTGAACGTCATTGCAGCCGAGAGAATGCAGGCACCAAGTTTCTTGAGACTTTTTCTGTCCTTTCGCATGTTTCCCTCCCGATTTTACTTCCTTTTCTTTCTTACAACCACGGTCGATCCTGCCGCCAAAGTTGCTCCAAGGGCTGCAATCCAGAGAACCGGGTTTGCCTTGTCGCCGGTCTTGACGGCTTCTTTGCTGTAATTCGGCTTTGTATCCGGCTTATCTGTATTGAACCTCGGTTTGTCCGTGGATGGCTCAGATGACTTGTCTGTGACGGATTCTTTCAAAAGGGCCTTTGCATCTTTGAGATTCTGTACTGCTTCATCAATCTCTGTCTGAGTGCGTTCCCCGTCTTCCAGTACAGTCTGTGCTTTTTCCACTTCTGCCTTATATTTTTCAAGGGATTCAGCAGTATATTTCTCTTCATCTGCCAGGATCGCTTCCGCATCCTTGAGTGTGCTCTCAAGGCCTCTCTTATCCGGCACTGACGGCTCTTTCGCCTTTTCCTTGAACACAGCGGAAATCGTGACATCTGTTATCACATTCTCGACTTTTCCCTCGTATATTTCCAGTCCGGCTGCCTCTGCGACTGCCTCTCCGTTTACTGCCAGCGTATCAATAGCATATCCTTCTTCAGTCTGTACGCTATACGTCAGTGTATTTCCATCAACAACCGTGCCATCCTGCCCCGTACCGCCTATAACAATGATGCTTCCGTTCTCAGTCCCTTCCAAAGTAACCTCATGTCTCTCCGGTTCAGCAACATCTTCCTCGAACACCGCCTCAATCGTTCCGGCTGCATTCATTACATAGGACGCAACCGCACCGACTGACTCTCCGTTCACGTTTACATCGCTAATATGCCATCCTTCGTCCGGCGTGATCGTAAATGCCTGACTTTCTCCGGAGTTAGCTGTAACCTCTCCTGACGGACTGATCGTTCCGCCTTCTCCTGCGGATGCTACTATCTTATAAGTATCAGGTACCGAAACTTCTCCCGTCTCTGCTGTAATGGCAATATCAAACTTGTCAAGCTGTGGGGATTTGTTATCAGGACCTGTAAATACAAGCGTTCCTGCTCCAGGCTCTGTAACCTCAACTTCAAAGGTAACCTGATGGGTCGCTTCTGCGCTGTCATCTGCCCCTGCGACCACGCTGCCTGCTGTGATCTTATTATTTTCTTCTGCCCAGCTAATGGCGTTCTGCGGATCGCCGCTTCTGTACTGTACCGTAAAGCTGTATGTGCCCACCTTTTCTGCATAGTACGGAATTTTGAGCATATCCTGCTGATTCATGCAGTTAACAAACTTGCCATTGCTTGCCCAGGCCGCTTCTGATACCTGCAGTGCCCACTTACCGTCAGATGTGAGTTCCACATTGTGGAGAATGGCGTACTCCGCTTCCAGAACTACAGCCTCGCCGTTATCCTCTGTCGGAAACTGAAACGGATTGGTCTCTGTATAATTCCGAAATTCAAATACTGCTTCTATCTCCGCATCTGCTGACACATTTTCAAAAGTATATTGATCGACTGCGCCGACTGACTCGCCGTCTACTTTCACGTCAGCGATCGCATAACCTTCGTTTGCTGTGATCGTATAATCCTTGCTGCCTCCTTCTGCCACAGCCTTACTTCCCTCATCGCTGATCATTCCGCCTTCTCCTGCGGATGCGGTGATCGTAAATTCTTCAAGTGCAATTTCCTTTGGTACGACCTTGAACTTGTCAAGTTGAGGCGACTTATGATCCGAGCCGGTAAATACAAACGTTCCTGCTCCAGGCTCTGTAACCTCAACTTCAAATATAGCCTCATGCGTAGCACCTGCATTGTCAGATGCGCCAGCAGTCACTGTGCCCGCTGTGATCTTGTCGCCAGTCTCTGACCAGTTCAGCGCATTCTCCGGGGCGCCGCTCCTATAATATGCCGTAAAGATGTATGTACCTGGCTTTTCCGCATAGTACGGAATACTGATTGTATCCTGCTGATTCAGACAGTTGACAAACTTGCCGTTGCTTGCCCAGACTGCTTCAGCTATCCGAAGCGACCACTGACCGTCGGATGGAATCTTCACATCCTTGAGTTCTGAGAACTCTGCCTCAAGCGTAGCAGAACTGTCCTGCTTCCACGGGAATAAGAACGGATTTTCTTTCGTATATTTTTCTCTTGCCGTAAGCCCCTCTTTTGCCTTTTTGATCGCGCTGATCGCTGCTGCGATCTCTTCTACTGTCACGTCTTCTTTTTCAAGGGCTGCCGATCCTGTATTTACTGCGGAAATATAGGCATCCCAGCCTGCTGTGTACCATTCCGGCTCTGCGGCTTTTCCCTCATCCACAAGAGCATGAAGATCTTCCGTTGAGGAACTCTCCGTATCTATAATTGTAACCGTAGCTTTATCATTGAATCCGACGATCAAACCATCCGTAAGCGCAGTCAGCTCAATACTGAATTCCCTATCGCCTGTTGTATCTTTATTTCTTGTTGTCTCAACCGGAGCCATGGCTTCTGTCTGTCCCTCGGCAAATACCACCTCCGTGATAAGCGACGTATCAAAGTCATTCTGAATCGCGCTTCCCGGATTTGGCGCTGTCTGAACTTTGACCTCTCCTTTGCTTCCTCCTACACGGACAAGTTTAACATCCATACGGGTTTCTTCATTCATCGTATATGCGTCCGTTTCCAGACCGACCATACCCTTGCCTCCGTTATTGATGACATAAGCGGATTCAATACCGATCGCTTTTGTTTTTACTTCCACCTTCAGAGTGTGCTCTTTGTCTACCAGATCTTCTGATTCAAATATCATCTGGCCGAGTTGTCTAGATGCAGAGTTTGTATCGATTGTCTTCACAAGTTTATCATCAATATACACATCAGCCGTCCCGTGACCCGGATCTTTTGTTCCCAGCAGATATACCTTGGTGCCTTCAAATTTCAATGTGAAGGCAGCTCCTTTGTTCGCCCACTTATTCGTCCCGCCGATAAAATTAGGTCCGGTCTCATTCTTCCATGTTCCTTTAAAAGTAAAGTTTTCTTCATTTGTGATATCAATGACATCCATTCCGTCCGGAGCCGCCCCGGCAAGTTCAAACCCATCGCTTGCCTTATAAACTCCGATCTCGCTGATCATCGGAACTTTGCCCTCTGTTGTAGAAACTGAGATTTTAACCTGATCGCCTTTTAATGCGCCTGTCCTGCATAGTCTCTTCGCTCCGATCGTTTCACCGCTGTCCAGAATCTTCCACTCACCGCTGCTGTTACGATATTCAATCTTATATTCATTAATCCTCTGTCCGTTCTGGATAGCCTCTTCTATAGATACAACGTCAAATGTTTGAACCTCTCCGAGATCAATAAGGAGTGTTCCCTGATTGGCACCGTCCTCTGTGGTCCAGTAGGTTTTGTCATCGCCGTCAACTGTATTGCTCGGCTTATAGGCAGTATCATTTCCGCGTACATTGTCCGCATAGACAGCAGCGCCTTGTGAGGCAGCAAGATTATCGTCAAACGTTTCTTCGATATTCTTTCCAAACTCAGCGACTCTGGCAAGGATCGCATCGTCCACTGTCCCTTCGTCATTCGGAGGAATATTCAAAAGGAAGGTCGCATTATTGCCGACAGAACCGAAATACATCGAGCCTAGATCCGCAATACTCTTCGGTATTTTTTTGGAATTGCCCCAGAACCAGTGGGCTGTAATTCTGGCATCAGCCTCCGGCACTGTCCACTGGTTTCCATCTTCAAACCCTACGGTATATATAGACTTGGAGTTACTGTTTATCGTATTTTTTGAATAATCTACTTTTGATTTAGACCATGTATTCTTATCCGCATATCCTTTTTCATTTCCGATCCAGCGCACCGTTGTATATGCCTGCGCGCCAAACAACATACAGTCGGAATCATAGCCAGCCTCTTCGCCCTCGTATTTCTGAATCGTCTTAAACCATTTTACGAAATCATACTCCTGGGCGTCCTGTCCATCTCCTTTCGCTCCGTCCATCCAGACTTCCACAAAATGTCCATCATTTCCGTACTTTTTATCTTCGAGAATCTCAATGAGCTGGTTATTGTAGTACTCGTTATAATCCAAGTGATCATTGTCCGCATTTGTCGGCTTGCCTTGCTGATCATAATACCCGTAACTCTCATTGTGGATATCCCATGGGGACAGGTACAGCCCCATGTCCATATCATACGTTGTGCACGCCGCAGAAATCTCTGCCAGGATATCTCCCTCCCCACCCTTGTAGCTCGTCTCCGCTACATCGTAATTCGTATGATCACTTGCCCAGATACAGAAACCATCATGATGCTTCGCCGTGACTATTAATTTCTTAAATCCGGCGTCGTCGAGCGCTTTCACATACTTATCAGCTTCAAACTCCTTCTCCAATTTAAAAATCTCATCTGGAGTTTTCGTCCCGTAGTGTTCTCCCCACTCCTCCTCATTGAATGTATTCGGACCAAAGTGGCAGAATGCCGCAAGTTCGTCCTTCTGATACCTATACTGGTTTTTGTTCGGCAATACTTCGTCCTGTGTTGGCGCTTCTGTGCTATTGTCTGCAAGATCCTTATCACCGATCCAGGCGTCTTCAACCGCCTGTACCGGAATGCCTGTTCCGAAAAATGTTAATACTGTCACGGCAGCCGCCATAAGGATGACTAAACTTCTTGAAGTTTTCTTTTTCACTTTTCTACCTTTCCTGAAACCACAGTTGACAAGTCGCTTTTATGCTAACAATGCAGAGACAGATTTCTGCCCCTGTCTCTGCTGCAGCACAAAGAATCTTATTTCTCTGACCTCCGTTTTCTTCCGGCAGTTACAATCGCTGCCCCTGCAAGGACTGCTGCTCCTGCCCATACCTTCATATTTGACGCATCTCCTGTCTGCACCGCCTTGTCGCCGCTCTGGCTGTCCCTGCCTGTTTCAGGCCTCTGCGGGCCTTCTCCTGTCGGTTTGTCCGGATCTTCTGCATCAGGCTTATCCGGGGCTTCCGGATCTGTCGGCTTCTCGCTCACTGTGATATCAAACATAACTTTATGATTCTGGTATGTAACAGTCACCTCTTTGATATCTGACATCAGCGCCGTTCCGAGAGCCGGTGTGAATCCAAACCATCCTGCTGTCTCTGAATTGTAACCGATCGTTCCAGCCGAGCCGTTAGAATACTCCACATGGAGCACAAGTCCTGAAGGATCCAGTGTTTCTCCTTCCGTATATGCTGTTTTATCCGGCTCCTTCGCCACTTCTACAGAAACTATTGCAATCGGTTTTTCATTAACCGTAATATCAAACATCGTCTCAAATCCGTCATATCCTACCTTCACTGTGATCCTGCCCGCTGTAAGAGCTGTATCTAGATTCGGTGTAAATGTAAATCCGTCTACCGTCTCATCAGAGTATACGATATCCTCTTCCGATCCATCACTGTAGCCTGCCGTCAGGATCAGACCGCTCGGATCAAGCGTCTCCCCCTCTGTATAAATATTTTTAGACGGAGCGTTCTTCACTGTAATACCCGCCGCTGTGATCTCTGCTCCTTCGCTGACTTTTATCGCAAATTCTGCGGAAACTGTTCCTAAGTATCCGTACTGTCCAAGACCTGACACAACTGCGGTCGCCGTTCCTTCCGCTGTATTGTTTTCGTAGGATACAACATAATCGACACCGTATCTGAGTTCTTTCCCGTCAAGCGTAACAGTGATCTCGTCTGCGCTCAGTGTGATTGGATGAACCTCATCCACAACAGTAGCTTCTTTCACCTTAGGAACTGTCACTTCAGCACTGCTGATATCTGTTGTATCTGCCGCAAGCCTTACGCGCGCCTCAGTCGCGGTCATAAACATGTTCTGCTGCGCTCCGTCGCCATATGTAGTAACGCCTGTCAGCCTTACATACCGCGCGTCCACTGCATCAAATTCTGCCAGTTTCCAGCCTACGGTATTCTCCCATGTTCCTTCTGCCGACGTAGTCCATTCCGCACCGTCTGTGCTGACTTCAATCATATATCCGCCTACGCGTCCGTTGGACTGTCCGCTTCTTGAATAGTAACGATAGCCGTCAATTTTCTGCACGCTTCCCAGATCTAATGTGAGCCAGCGCTCCTCGAGCCCCGACGCATGACCGCCTGCCCAGTTTGTATGCCACCATGTATTCAAATTATTATCCAGAGCCCAGTCTGCCGATCCGTCTGTCGCTGAATTGCCATCTGTATACTCGCTTCCGGCTGTCGCCATAATATTCCCCGCCGGATAATCTCTGCTTCCATCCTCAGGATCACTGGTTAACGCCTTCACTCCGAGGTTAATAGTAAACGTATTCCTAGTGCTGTGATCCTCCGACTCGATGATCAGCTTAGCCGCATTCTCATATGGCGGAATATAAGTAATCGCCGCATTGTCCGCGTCTGCATAGCGAATCGTATCAATGAGGACTGCTTCCGTATCAAAGGATCCTGCTTCAAGATCAGCCGCGCCTGCTTCCAGCCCATTGACCTCCAAGGATCGAAGCGCTGCGGTGGAATGAGTCGTATAAGAGCCGTTCCATCCGTTGATAACAACCTCTGTGATTCCTGTGCACGGCACCTGGCTGCCTGTCTGCTTTGCATTTACAACGCGCAGTTTTACAAATGTCGCTGAAACCGGGTCAAAGTTATAGGTATATGCCTTTACTCTTGCTGGATTCTCGGAATCTGCTATTATCTCTGTCACCGCAACCTGATTCCAACTTCCCGCTTCTCCTGTCTCAGAAATATAAATCTCCGTTGTCCCTGCATCCGGGAAGGTCATAGACGCATTATCTCTTGCGAAATAAACCGTTACCTTTCCGACTCTCTGCTGTGTATCATAACGGAATGTAATTTCCGAATCTATATCTGTTGTCCTGCTTCTCCAGTTGCTCCATGCACTCGGATTTGCTCCGCCGCTTGCGTTATCACTGATCTCTGTATTTCCATCAATAATCGCTTCCAGTGTATCTGACCGCAGGTCTTCCGGTACATCCTGGCTTAAATGCGCGCTTCCCGCCACATTATCTCCAATTGCTACCTGCTGCTCCTGTACGCGTACAACAGCAGATACCTTGATCTCCTGTCCAAGCACGTTTGCCGTACCCTCAATCATCACTTCTCCTGGGGTATCATAACTTCCTTCAGGCTCTCCCCATGCTACCGGGAAGGACGCGCTGATCACTTCGCCGTCCTGAAGCACTGCCGGTCTGGCCTCTGGAAGCACTGGTTCTGTCCCAGCAGGAACTGTAGTCGTATAGTTGAGCAGTGCAGCCACCTGGTCGATCATATTGACTGTTACGGAAATCTTGCCTCCCTCTTCTGTAACACCTGTCACAGAGAAAGTTTCTGTCTGCGCGGTCTGATCCTCTGATATCGCATCCCATGTGACATTCACGTCTTTCTCTGATCCATCTGAGTATACAGCTTTGATTGTGTCTGGCAGTTGTGGCATATTGCCCGCCTTTACATAATAGTTTTTGGACATCATGTAATAACTCAATATCGTATCGCCTGTTCCTTTGTCAACAGGCGTCGTCTTGACTGTCACTGTTGCGGGAGCAAGACCTTCTGCGTTTGCCGTAACTTTGATCTCCCCTGCATTCTTTGTGGACTGTACGATCCCGATCAGGGAGCCGCTGAATGCATCCCTGTTGTCATCCTGGTAGGACTGGTGGTCATCTTGTTTTCCATTGTCAACACCTACGAGCGTTCCTTCGCCTTCTACTGTAAACTTCACATTGTCCGCTGCGTCCGGAACAATATTTCCGTCTTTGTCAGTAATATCAACAGTAATGTAACTTAAATCTTTCCCGTCCGCCGCGATTTCTATGCGGTCAGCTTCTGCTTTAAGCTTCGCTTCATCTCCTGCTGTCGTCACAAAAGTACGCCCCTCTGCTGATGCCAGGTCGATCTCCTTCCCCTTTGCATCCCACGCCTGGGCAGTGATCGTTCCGTCCGCATATGGCACGTTCCATGTCAGATACAGATTCTTGTCAGTAGATGCTGAAGCTCCTTCACCCTTGTAGATCTGATATGTATATCCTTCTGCTGTCGTCTCTGTTGTAAATTCTTTTGTCCCAAGAGACTGTACTTCATTGGATCCTGCCGGAGTAAAGAACAATTCCACCTTTGCTGCATCTGTATATACAACGACCGGAACCGTTCCGTCATTATTTTTTGCCACAACATCTTCATTCCATGCCGGAAGCATATGAAGTGTATTAACATCATCGTTCCACTGACTCTGATAGAAATAGTAGGTATCTTTCACAAGCCCCGCTGTATCCACGATACCAAAGTAAGAATTCTTCGGTGATGGCCATGTTCCTTTCGTGCCAGAGACTGTATTGTTCCACGGAGTCGGCTCTCCGATATAGTCAAAGCCTGTCCATACATATTCACCAGCCACAAAATCACGGGTAATAACATCATACCATGCCGCACTTGCAAGGGCACCCCATACTACACGAGAGTTGTCATAGGAAGTAAGTTTCTGGTCTGCCGGCATCTGCATAGAGCCGTTCCCAAGCCTGTCATAAACGCCGCGGCTGTTGATCGAGGAAGCAGTCTCTGAACCATAGATCATCCAGTCCGGGCTTGCCTCGTGCTGGGTATCATACTGTGATCCCACTGTGTAGTTGAGGCCTATCGTACCGCCGGCTTCTGCCAATGCATCCAGGATATGATATCCTGTTCCGGACGTCTTCTCCTTTACATTATTATCTCCTCTTGTAACAGGCCGGGTATTGTCAAGTTCTTGTGCCCAGGCGGTCAGCTTGCTCTGCGCATCAAGATAAGTCTGATCCAGTCTGTAATCAGTGCCTTCCTGTACTTCGTTTCCAAGAGACCACATAATGACAGAGGGGGAATTCTGCCCTCTCTTGATCATCGCTGCCAGGTCGAACTGAGCCCATGTCATACCTTCTTCTGCTCCGATAATCCCATTGTCCGCTCCGATCATCTGGTTGAACCATACGGAATAATCATGAGAGTTGTTGTTCTTCGGATACATCCATCCATCGAACCCTTCATCTATCACGAGGATTCCCTTCTCATTGCATGCTTCAATCAGTTCATCTGCCGCTGGATTATGAGTGACTCGTATGGAATTACATCCCATCTCTTTTAGTATCCTTACCTGGCGTTCGATCGCGCTCTTCCATGACTCTGCGCCGAGAGCTCCCTGGTCATGGTGCATGCAGACACCCTTAAGTTTCATATTCTCTCCATTCAGAGAAAATCCCGTGTCAGGATCAAAATTGAAATATCGGAAACCATATTCGGTATCATAAGTATCTGCAACCTGGCCGTCTGCTTTAACCTCTGTCCTCACCGTATAAAGCACGGGATCATCTGATGTATCCCACAAAGTCGGATGCTTTACCTGTACTGTCGCATCGATTGATGCCCTACTGCCCGCTGATATTGTCTGTGCCTGCGTGGTCACGCTTCCAATACTCTGGGACACATCCCCTCCTTTCGGAAATACCGTATGTGTCAGGGACACGCTCTGCTCCTTGGCAGAAGCATTTACCACTGCCGTCCTGATAATCGTCGTCACATTTGATTGATGATTCGCCAGATCCGGCGTCTCGATCTTTGTTCCGTACAGGTCTACATGTACCGGCTCTGTAATCGTAAGGTCAACGCTTCTGTAAATACCGCTTCCTGAATACCAGCGGCTTGACGGGGTTTGGTGATCCACTTCCACTGTGATCACATTGTCCTCTCCTACATTTACATATTCTGTAATGTCATAAGAAAACGAAGTATAGCCATAGGGATGCATACCTACATGATGTCCGTTCACCCATACATTGGAGTTCATATACACTCCGCCAAAATCAATGCGGATCCTCTTTCCAGCCGCACTTTCATCTACCGTAAAATTCTTTCTGTACCAGCCAGTCCCTCCCAGGAGATATCCGCTCTCAGCTTCGCCTGACTGAGTAAATTTCTGCTCTATACTATAGTCATGAGGCAGGCTTACCCGCTCCCAGCTCGAATCATTAAAGCCGGGATTTTCCGCTCCTGATACATCACCCATACAGAACTTCCAGTTATCATTGAAATTCTCTGAGCGGACACTTCCAGCATAGCTGTTCACATACACGGCTTCCGGATCAGAACTCATCTGGATGCTTGAATCCGAGCCTACCACAACGGCCGATCCAGCCGCAAACGCCATGGACGGGACAAGCATCCCTACTGCAAGAACTGCTGCCATGACTGCTGTTCCCATTCGCTTCAATTCTTTCTTTTTCGTCCTATTTGAAGACATACCGCACTTTTCCCTCCAATCTTATAAATTTCCCACAATCCGCATTGTCTTCGCCAAAAGATCCTGGCTGAACACAAGAAAGTGTCATGACAACACAATTTTTTCGTTTTAAATTTAATAAATCCGATTTTCACCTTCAAACGTAGAACTATGTATATTATTTGCTATTGTTTTGAGGCCAATTTGATTTTTGTAAAGCCGAAAATTTATACAATTTTTATATAAAATCCGTGTTGTTTTTAAAAAATTTACAGATTTTCCTTCTGAGTTACATATATTTTTCAACGATTTTATTCATGATTTTCCATTTTGATTCCATATCTTCAACAAGCTTAAATTGGGTTCTACAGCGGTCAAGATTATGATTCTTGCGATGAATTTTGAAATAAATATCCCCGTCCAAATAATCAGTTAAAAAACGCATTCCACATTCAAATGTCATGACCTTGGCCCCGATTGGCAACGCCTTAATCTCTGCTTTCGTTAATTTACCACCACAGCCCTTGATAAAACCTTTGGCACAAATTTCAAACAACGCCATATCCGATTCAATTTTATCTAAATTGGTTTCATCTTCTGCCCCTGTACTAGTTCCAAATCGAATTAAATCGCCAAAATCATTGACTGCGAGCCCTGGCATAACAGTATCTAAATCGATCACACAAATGCCTTTATGAGTTTTATCATCAATCATAACGTTGTTGAGTTTTGTATCATTATGAGTGACACGTATCGGCAGTTTCCAATTTGTTAATACATTTGCCACATCTTCATGAGCTAAAACAAATTCAATTTCTGCTTGAACATCTTTCGCTCGATTACAAATATCGTTGGCTGCCGCTTCTTTAAAACGTTCAAAGCGAGCTTTAGTATCATGAAAACCTTGGATCGTCTCATGAAGTGTTTCTACTGGATAATCAGCCAAAAGGCTTTGGAAATGCCCAAAGGCTAATGCACTTTGATAAAAATCTTCAGCATTTTCGACTTGATCATAACTAGTTGCACAAGTGATAAATTTATATGCCCGCCAATATCCATCAGCTGAATCTACATAATATGGTTTATGCTCTAAAGTATAGATAATATTGAGTGTTTCTCTTTCGGGGTCACCACCACTATCAATAATTTTATCCCGTAAAAATCTCGTTACGTTAGCAATATTTTCCATCAATTCGATTGGCTTAGTAAAAACCGTCGTGTTGATTCGTTGTAAAATAATATCGATTGCTCCCATCCTTTCGATATCAAAAGTCAATAAAAACGTATCGTTGATATGTCCGCTTCCATAAGACCCTTTTTGCTTCAATGCCCCTTCAAATGAAAACGCTTCAATTACCTCGTTTAGCAACGCTTCACTCACCATGAATTACTCCTTCCACAGATGCTTAGGATAAACGCCTGTATCCTTGCATTTATCCGCATAGATAGCATCTTTCAAACATTTTGAAGTATAAAAAAATGGTAACCTCCCTATTATTTTTTCGGTTACACTTATTGAAATTGTCAATTTAATTTTTATCAAACCGAACTGCCCATTCTATATGGATTTCCTTCTGTTTTACGAAAAACGAGCATGAGTCCTCAAAATGGAGTCCTCACGCTCACTGTTTATAAAAGCCTTAAGCTCCATCTTTTCAATACGATAAGTACTGACCTTCAACGTAAGTTCTGTCTCTTTCTGTTCACCGCTATAACCGCAAGTACTGCCCATGACAGAAGTACGAGACAAATCCATTCGCATCCGAATGTGTCTCCTGTTTGAACCGCTTTATCTGCTGTACCCAGCTGATTAGACTTCTCTTTCTGCTTATATAGAGGTTTTAACCCATTGGCCGCATGTTTTAGTTTCTGAAGAGCTGCATCTACTTCTGACTGCTCTGCATCTGGATCCGCACCGACGAGTTTAGCTGCATTTAGAACATCCAGAAATCCCTTCCATGTTGCCGGAGTATAATCCCCCTCTTTCAGCGCCCCTGCATCTTCGATCTTCTGATTGAGGGCTGTCTTATCCGGTTTTTCCGGTATCGCTTCTTCCCCCGCTTTCTCCAGGGCTTTCATTGTAACTGTCAGATGATCCAGCGCCAAATGCACTTCACTGCCTTTCGCTGCCGGATCCTCGTTGACAAGCCTTGCCGCCTCCAGTGCTTCTGCAAATGCTCCCCATGTCTCCGGCGTATAATCGCTTTCTTGCTTTTCTTCTGCACGATTGATCTCATCCGCAAGCGCTGCCTTATCTGCAGCTTTATCCTTCAAGGAGACTGTCACATTCACATCTCCTTCCGGCATGATAAAGGTATATTCAGATTCGCCTGCCTTTGCTACATCTACAGTTCCTAAGGCTCCTGTCACGGCTACTGTATCGATCTCTTTATCCAAGTCCATCGCATTGACTTTGATCGTTACTGTTTCTCCCGCTTTGCTCTTCTCAGGAACTGCGATCTCCACTCCGGCAACTGTTCCCGTTGTGACAGAGTACTCTTTCTGCGGTTCCAGCTCATTCTGAGTTTCCATCACAGCCGTAAGTCTCATGACTGCCTTCTCAATTTCATCTGCAGTAGCCAGAGCATTCTCATGCACTGCTTCTGCCTGCACGGAGGCTTCAAAAAGTTCTCTGTCCGTACTATCCTCTGTATCAAATCCAAGTCCCTTTTCTGCGATGATCTTTTCTGCTTCTGCCAGCTTATCGGCGAGCGCCGTCTTGTCCGTATTCTCATAGACCATAAACTCCTGAATCATATAACCTGATACCGAGTTTGATGAAATCCCCTGCATCCTGACATAACGTGCCTGTACCGGCTCCCCGTCAGCGGATATCGTACTGAGGAAATCCTGATTTCCGCGAATTTTTTCCCATGTTGTCCAATTCTCTCCATCCTCTGAAATCTGGATATCAAAGTCTTTTCCCTTTCCTCCGTATCTCCACTGGATCCTTACCTCGCTGACATTTCTCGCCTGTCCCAGATCAATACTCAAAGAACTATCCGTACAGCTTCCTTTCCAGTAAGAATAGATATCTGAAGTTGTTTCATCCATCCGGTCAGCAGCATTTTGAACATTGGTAAACGCATCGCCATCGATCGCCTTAAATGCGACTCTGACGCGCCCGTCCGCATTGTCATAATTTGTAGCGTCTCCTGCTGCACGCGAAGTTCCTCCCGCATAAGTATTCTGAGCTACATTTACTTTTGAAATTTCTGATCTCCAGGATTCTGAATAATAAGCCGCTGCTTCCTCAGCCGAAAACGCCCTATTATAAACCTGGATGTCAGCAATCTCTCCGTGAAGTCCTTCTCCGATCTTTTCAAGCGGAAGAGGGAAGGAAGAATATAAGGTTGTCACGCTTCCAGGAGCAACCCCGTCCTGATCCGTTTTCTGCGACAAAAAGGTCTGAAGCTGTCCATTAATATACAATTTCGTACCCTGAAAAGTGCCCACAAGCATCACGTTTACTGCCGTCCCGTCTGTCGGCACTGTGTATTCGAAGTCTCTCATGAAGTAATTCACATTAGCGGAAATACTTCCATCTTCTGTTCCCGCAATCTGAAGCTTTCCATCATATCCGGAGAAAATAGATGAGTCCGTTATATTCTTCGCTGCTTCCTCTCCGCCTACGCGCAGGGTAAATGCAGCTGTATACGGATAAGACAGCGTCTTAAGCGGCGTTTCTATCGCGCTTCCGTCAAAGGTGAGATAACCGTCTTCACTTACGTTTCCCGCTTTGCTCAAAGCTGCATGGTAACCGTTTCCACTTGTGTCATACACGGTCATGCCGTCTGAGGACAGATTATCGAAATCATAGTCAAGTACAAGTGAGGTTTTGGAGTCTGTCTCCATAGCGATCTGAGTCCCTGGTCCCTCCGCAAGGCGGGCTGCGCGCTGTTCAAATTTCTCGAACGTACCGTTCTCGTCTGTGCTGTTCCATATCTGTTCACTTACGATAGAAACCGCGCGGAGCACTCTCTGGTTGACGTCTCGCTCTGTCATTCCCTCCTGACTCTGATCGCCCCATATTACAGCCTTTGCACCCAGCAGGTTCGGCTCTCCCAGAAGCGGGTTCGTCCCGCTTCCCGGCGCGCCATCCTGGAACATGGCTGGATTCCATTCATTATAAACAAATTCCGCATTCGGGACATCGCGGTTTGTACGGCCCGGATTCCCATACAGGAAGGCATCACGGCAGTTTATCACCTCATACCCCTCGCTGATCCTCTGTTTTGCATTTTCATAGCTCTGTGACTATACATCAAGCTGATAGTTTGCTTGAATGTCCACATCCTCAAGAACGTTTTCAGCAGTGGAGAACATCCCTGTCCCGGCGCCCCACATCCGAATTTTTGTGTCTTCGCCCAAATTCCCCTGAATTACCTTACGCAGGCTGTCCGCAAATTCAGCAAATGCGTCTCTGATCCCTGCTGTGTGATGATCCCAGTATTCATCAGCGCCGATATGTACTACGCTTCCGGTGATAAAAGGTTCGCTTCCCTCCGTATACTCATCCCAGAGCTGCTGTGCAAACCAGAGAGCCCTGTTAGAATTTACTCCTACAAGATCCATCAGTTCCGCTCCGCCATTGGTGTTCACGCCGCCCGAAGTATACTCAGTGCCTCCTTCAAGTTCTGCAATATGATCCGGATTTGCATCTGCATATTTATTATAGAGCAGAGAATGTCCTGGAAGATCCAGTTCTGTGATCATATTGATCCCCATGCTGCTGCACAATTCCTGTAGTTCTCTCCATTCTTCTCTTGTGTACTGCGGATTTCCCTGGTAATCTTCGTTATTGAGATAATACCCCGCATTGATGGCATCCGAGATCACCCCCGCATGCTTTACTTCTGAGTCCAGAGATGGAAACCTTTCGCTTTTAAGTCGGTGGAATCCTGCATGCTCCTCAATGGAAGCATTGATATTACAGTTATCATTGTCATTTACATGCAAGTGATACTCATTGATCTTATACCACAGAAGTATCTTCGCATAATCATGGAGTTGCTGGATACGATACGGCGTACGCGCCACATCCAGCATCACGCCCCTGATCTCATATGCCGGGTAGTCTCTTATGACCCCCTTGGGAACCGTGCGGTTTTCGTCTGCCTGGTACAAAATCTGCTCCACGGAGATCGTGCCGTAAAGGCAGCCTGTATATGACGGTGCATAAATCCTCAGACCGCTGTCGTCTGTTACCATAAAGTATCCCTCATCTCCGACTTTATAAGTATCCTCTGTCTGAGACTCAATATAGATATCATTCTCCCCTGCGTCTGCGGCTGTCCCTAACGTTACCGCAAGATCCATGCCTGTAATGTCAAGGAGATCCGTCTTCATATTAGCAGCCGCTGACTCAATACCGTATCCGGCAGCATCATTATAAATAATCCGGGTTGCCTGGCTAAGTTCGAACTTGCCGCTGTATCCATACCACTCCTGAAGGGACGGGATTACTTCAGGCTTTGCATTTGGCTCTGCAGTTTCCGGGAAATATTCCTTAGGATAAGCCTGGCGCTGATCCGGAACTATAACTGTCACATTTTTTTCTGCGTATTGCGACGGATCCTTCGCATTTTCCACACGGACAATCAATGTAACTTCTCTGTCCCCGATATTATATCCGTTTAAGTTTCCATCATTGTCAATAACGTTTTCTAGATCACTGCCTCTGACATAGATCTTCGCGCCCGCCGCCTTCGTATTGACAGTTACTTTTCCATCAGTGATCAGCATATCCTGCGCGCTGATGGAATCCAGCACCGCATTTACGTCCACATTGACCGTATCATCAAAGATCTCTATCTCACGAAGGTTTACATTATTTCCCGGTGCCTGTGCATTTACTTTTGTGATATAGACAAGGACATATCGCTGGAGCTGCACCTCTTTCGCCAGCGCCGGTGTTGTATCTACTGTGATCGTGTCCGTGTTCGCCTCCGTATCAGCTATATCCTGTCCATCCTCATTCACAACAAAACCATTGGAAGACTGGCGCTTAACAGAAGCAACTTCTGTCCATTTCGTGATATCCAGCGTTGTATCCTCTGGATCTGCAATCAGATCTGATGTGTCTGCCGTAAGTATCTTATATTCCATCGGCCACACTTTCATGTTATACCACAATTTGATGGAAGTGATCGAAGCAGGTTCCGCGTCTGCTCCGCGGTCAATCTGTATCCACTGGGGGGATCTGCTCCTCCTGATCTCTGCTCGTGTCTGACCCTGCCCAGTTTTTCATATCAGCAGAATTACATTGCTGTGTCTGATCTTTCTCGCCGTCCACAGTTAGTTCCGATCCTGATCCATTTGCTACAGATGAGGCAATCACATCTTTTCCGAGAACTATGTTTTTTCCCTCTGTTTCCAGAGGGGCTGCCTTTGCTTGTGCAGCCCGCAGATCCAGCAAGCCTGATGCCGTCAGGACTGCCGCCAGCAACATGAATGCGACTTTTCTTCTGTATTTTTTCATAAACAATTCCTCTATCTTTCCTATTATAGGCTGTTTTTTTACAGTCCTACAGGCTTTTCAGATCGCAGTTCCCCTTCTCTTTCGTTCTGAGATAGCCACAGCTACGGTTACCGTTCCTGTCATTCCTTCAGAAAAATTCATCTCATAGGAGATTTTCTCTACAGAAAAGTCGTTCCCCGATTTCCCGGTCTCGTCATAAAGCATATAAGAAAGCGCTGCCAGATCTGCATTGCTGCCCTTTGCAAACTCCTCCTCGCAGAACTCCTTAAAGATATCAATATTAAAAACTATTTTCCCTGTAGCAGGAGAATTTTTAGGCACATTCTTTTCAGGTCTGATCGCATGCTAGCCTTCTTCGTAAAATATTGGGGTAAATGCGGGCGTATGAAACTGCTAAACTGCACACCGCTGATCGTCAGCACCGCTATGTTATGTTTAGCATCCATCAGGATATCGATCCTCCCGTCTCCGGCTCGGCCTTTATACATACGGAGACCTTCTTGCCTGTAAAAGTATATTCTACATATGTATGATAAATATTTTTTCATATTAATCTAAGAAAGAAGTGCAGGATTCCCTTTAGCAGCACACTAGATTAAAGAGACTTGCGTTTATTATACAAGTGGATAGATGCTATGATAAGAGAACCGTCCTAAATGATCTTTCGCCCAGAAGCCAGCACAAAATACAATGTTTTATTCTGGCTAAAGCAATGATATATTTGATTTCATCTTATAATCGTTTCTTTTTTATGAACACCACAATCATTATGACAAGGCTGAATACCAAAACTCCTATCACAACAAGTATGCCAGTTGTATCTCCTGTCTTGGGCGATTCCGAATTTGCCCTTTTTTGAAAAGCATCTATTTTTTGTTGCTTTGAACCCTCATCTGTTTCTGATTCAGTTTGCAGAGTTCGATCTTTCCCACCAGCATTTTGATCACGTGTTTCAGGTTCTAGAATTGGATCTTTTTTATCAGAATCATGATCATATATTTCAGCGTTGACCTCATTTACTGCTTCTAATCTAGTAACTAAATCTTCTTTATCCTCAATCTCCTCGCCTATAGCGCCTAACGCTTTTTCTGCTAACGTTTTCGCTAAAATAATTTTTTCGTTTAGATCATCGATTTGGCCTTTTTCTTCTGCTGTAATGCGTCCATCTAGATTGAATTCTTGTAATTTTTCTTTAGCCACTGTGTGGGCATCTTCCGCTTCCTTTACATGTTGTTTCGCTTCTTCTAGCGTTTTTGCTGTCCCATCCAATTCAAAATGCACACCCTCGTTATCGTATACGCTGCTATAGGCATGTAATTCTTCTACAGTATTAATCACATAAGGCCTATTAACAGATCCTATTCCGGAAGAAAATGCTAGCGAAAACTGATTCTTTGTGATCGTTTCAAGAGGAATCGCTTTATATACAATATTGTACCACATATTCCCTTCCTCCCATGCAAAGCCGATCTGTCCATTGCCAAGAAGAGTCATTACTGAATAAGCACTATAATATTTTGAAAGTACAAAGCTATGATCAGAGGTAAAACCTTTGGCAAAGCCTTCCGGCGTATTTGCAGTTTCATCCAGCCATTTATAGTAAACCCTGACATCCTGCCTGTCTTGACCTTGACATAAAGTTTGTAATGCTAGATATCCGTAGTCGCCGGTTTCATTATTTTTCGCATAAAGTATATATAGATCTCCATCTACACCTGCATTGGATCCCTCAATTTTAAATAAACTTTGCTGTCCCCAACTACCTGTTGAATATGTATGATCCTCTTGATCATAATTGAAAATATTAACTTTTCTTCCGCCATTCATTCTGGTAGTAATGACAACATCCCCATTTGGCAATTCTTCTACCTTTGCTTCATCTCCCCCATGAATAGCAATACCCGGCAAAACATTCCAAGTTTCCCCAAAGTCATCAGAATAAAAAACAAAATTCTTAAATTCTTTTTCCTCTCTAATCTTTGCAGGGGCTGCAAAATAAATTCGATAACTCGAGCCCACTTTGATATAACGAGATTGCATGATTCTACCGGAAGTCACAAACATAGAATAGATTTCACTTCCGCCATTATCCAGTTCATACAATCCAAGATCTGTTGGCACATCGCTTATTGCGCTGGTCCCAATGGTCTTTCCTGCTAAAGGTACTGGCTCTTCAAATGTCATTCCTCCATCATGAGAAAGCATAGAAACCACTCCCGGATACTCCTGATGAAAACCGTATGATCCTCCTACTGAAAGAACTAACACCTTATCGCTTTCTCTATCTGCTACAATTGCAGGATCCCCATATCCATTTGCTAGTTTCACATTTGGCACACCCTCATACGAATATTCTTCTGTGAGATTTTGGGGTTCGCTCCAATTTTCCCCATTGTTTGATGAACGCATCATTACCTGGTCGATTCTATGTCCTATTTTTTTATAACCAGTTGCATCCTCTCCATTCCAACCGTCCCAGTTTATTCCTATATCAGAGTTAGAATCATAACGGTAATCCGAAAATAAAATAAGATCTCCTTTATTCGTAGTAGTTATGGCAGGAATCCTATAATGATATTTTTGAGCCGAGGTAGAAAGCAAAAGTTGAGAACCTTCCACTGATCCTGGCATAGTATTGACCTCTTCTATGACCCACCATCCTTTTGTTCTGTCTTCAGCACTCACATCATCAATCCAGGTGACATAATTCCTCTCTTTGGTTACATCTGTATTATTTGTAATAGGAACATCTTCTGTAGACATGAAGCGTCCAGCAGAAATCGCGCCCGCATCGTCATCTGTATAAGCTGCCTGTTCTATTTTTACGTATGTATCTCCATCTTCCACCGCCATCACAATAAAGCGCAGAGGAGATCCTTTACTTAAATTACCTTTTCTTGCTACAACAAAATCTTCTGCATTAGATCCGTTCAAACGGTTACCAACCTGATCTGCCACAATAGAATTTGCTGCCAATGCCTGTTGGTTCGTAAGAACATACGTTTTTTGATCCTGATCAAAGGTAGATGCTCTCCATAAATAGCTGGTGTCTGCTGTTGTTTCAAATTTGTTTCCATATTTTAGCCATCCAACCCTTTGCCCTCCGTTATTAAATACCACTCTGGAATTTTCGGATATCGCATCTAATTTTGTACCATTTTCGTCATACGCATCGTAAATTTTATAAAATTTACCTTCATCTAATTCCAGAACATCTCCCACTTCATGAGTGGTGGAATCATCCACTTCTGTATCTTCTGCCATTCTAGTTTCAGCAACAGCTCCATTCTCTGGTTCGACAGAAGCCACGCCTATAGAGGTGTCTGCCTCTTGCTTGCCGGTTTCATTCATTGCTGGGGCTGCCTCTAATATCACTGCTTCATTTTCGTCTTTGCTGGGGAGGGCTGGTACCTCTGCATTTCCGACTTCATCAGAAGATAATTCGTTCGTGCTTTCTTCTGCAGTATCCGCTCTTTCTATTGCGGTGTTGTCCTCTGCCATAGCAAGAGCAGGAGCCCCTGCGAATACAACAGTTGTTGCAACTATGACTGCCAATAAAATTTTACTGATCCGTTTCTTTCTCATGTTTTTTTCCTTTACTGTTCAAAAATTTGGTTTCTATTCAGTCAATCCTTGTATGCATTTTTTGATAATAAAACAGACTGCATCCTCAAATCTATTATCAAACTTATCAATTGTATCGCGTTATACTGGAATATAATGAAAAATCAAGATAATTTAAACTTGTGCATGGTTTTAAGAATTTCTGCTTACCACTACACCTTTTGCAATAGTCAGCATCATTACGCCAACCGCCTGTCCTTTTACAGCCTCCTTAGGAGTTTCATACTCATCTGAATTGAGGGGAAACGTTACCATTTCCTGTTGCTCATTGATATCAATCATTATCTCTTTACTTCCAAATTCATGAGCATGAGTCTCTTCAGCTGCCTGTTGTTCTTTCTTATTCTGTATATGCGTCCATGTCCGCTGTTCCCGTAGGCTCTGTGGCTGTTACTATTTACAAAACATGTTTCATCATCATGAAAACTTGTTCTCTTTTCATATATCATTCCTAATTTTTACATATAGCAAGAGGGGTAGTGCTTCCTCCCAAGCCATCTAGGGAGATCATAGAAGGTCACTACTCCCTCCACAATATCGCAGTATTGGATTCAGTTATTATTACAAATGCCGTTTTCTGCGTCTCAGAGCTGTTCCTGCCACTCCTGCCGAACCCGCGAGTACCAATCCGTATATCACAAAGGCTGAGTGGTCGCCTGTCTTAGCCGCTCTTTTTGTCTTAGAACCATCTCCCGAGTTTGTCCTAGCGGCTTTTTGAGCCTTGGAACCATCTTCTGGATTTGTCTTCCCGCTGTTTGTCCCACTGCCAGACTTATCTACCTTCTTTCCGTTATCCTGATTCAGAGTTGAAGAAGAAGCATCCTTTTCTGTTTGAAACTCTGCTTTTGCGTTACCCGATGTATTTCCAGCTTCATCGACTGCCTGTACTTCAACAGTATATACTGTATCCGCACTGAGTTCTGAAAGTACATACTGGGTATCTATTACTAGACTTGTATTTTTCTTCTCTCCGGCTACGAATACATTGTATCCTGCTACTTTCGTATTGTCCGAGGAGGCTGTCCATAGAATCACTGCGCTGTTCTTTGTCACATTCTTTACTTTCACATCCCCCGGCACTGTCGGCGTTTCTGTATCCTGTGCCGGTGCCATCGTGGTAAATTCCATTGCCTCAGAAGTTTCCGACTCATTGCCCGCCGCATCCACTGCTGTCACCTGCACTGTATATGTTGTTCCGCTCTTTAGGCCTGTCAGCACATACTCCGTCTCTGCTGTCGGAACAGCATTGACTTTTTCTCCATTTACATAGATGTGGTAGCCTGACGTTGCCACATTGTCCAGCGATCCTGCCCACATAATCTTTGTGCCTGACTCAGTGGTCTCCACGCTTCTGACAGCCTGTGGCACTTCCGGGGCTTCTGTGTCTGCTATCCCTTGATCCAGATAACTGAACTCTGGCGTGATGTGAATCGTGTTTTTGTCCGTATTTCCCGTGGCTATGGCTGTAAGTCTGATAAAGTCCCCCTTGTTTACAAGCATGCCGGCAAATCCCCTCTTAGAATTGCTCCAATTGTCCGCCTTTTCATCTTTGTCGAGATTATTTAACACGACTTCATCAATCATTTCATCATTTTTCATAATCGTCAAAGTGACGTTCCTCTCACCTTTGTCACTGTTTGAATGCCGAAAATAAGGTTCGTCATCTTTAATAGAGAATGCCACATACCCACTCTTCGGAACGCGGAACACCATAGCAGTATCCGTGTTAAGGGATGATCCAATGACTCCGTGGCTATCCGTCGGAATCTCTGCGTCAGCCGGTCCGTCAATGCCTACCGGCGACCATGTGTCTACAATCCAGTTCGGCCAGTTTTGCGGATCCTTTTCAGTAATATTCTCCCATGTATCCGCGTTTTTTGCCTTCTTCTGAGCGAACCAGATGTTGCCCTGAGTTCCATCGCTTCCACGGTGGGGCCCCATATAATCAGCCGTCCAGTTATATATGTTCTTCTGCGCAACCGTCAGTTCGTTCACATCTCCGTTCTCCGCCGTAATGCATACTGTCATTCCAGCTTCCACTGTATCCGAGTCTGCCAACTCCTGTCCGTCTTTTAAGACAGATACAGATGCTGAACTGTTCACTGTAATATTCTGCTTCAACTGGCTTACTGTCGTCGGGTTATTCGGTGTAAAAGGAACATTGAGCGTTGTGCCGTAGACCTCATAAAGAGTGGATTTCAATTCATTATCCGTACTGGCTGTAATTATGTATTCGACACTTTCCATTCCTTCATAGGCAAGCGTCACTGTCATGCCGCCTTTTATTATATCTGCACTGCTTAGTGTCTTTTCCCCATCCTTAGCAGATATTTCTACTCCGCTGTCAAAACTCAGATTTTTAAGGAACTTTTCTAATGTCGTATTCTTTGGGATATCACTGATTGTTGTGCCTGCAATCGTATATACATCTGACCTGAGGACGAGAGATATCTCTGAGCTACTCTCCGCTGCTCCAATCTCGGGCACTGACGTAATTGGATGCCCGAAAAAGTCTTTCTCTATTGTGTATCCGTTTTCATCCGTCACTACTTTCCCCGCATTAACGGCCGGAGAGCCTTCCACCGGTTTATAGCCGTCGAAGGCCGTCTCTTGATCCGGATTGCTGTGGCCTCTTGCTGCAGAACCCTTCGCTGCCGCTCCGGCCGGTCCGGATCCCGGATCTGCAAGTACCTCTGTCCCCGCATTCACTTTCACTGCATGTTCATCATTTGGGTAATTACTTACATTGTAGTAAAGATTGTTGTCATAAATTTTATTGCCTGCCGGATTCCAGTTTTGAGTATTCGCTGGATTTTCGCCCGCGAAATAGAAAATATTGTTCTCCAGCTTCACCGGTCCGTTGTTGGCATGCATCGTACTCCATATATGCGTAATGCCTTCCTTGATGTAGAACGTATTGTTGTACACATGTGTGTACCCCCTATTACCTGCCGGATCAAGAGGTCCCATATCTTCATTCTGGCTGATATTATAACGGAACGTATTGTTCACTGATTCAACTCCGCAGAACATAATAGTGCTCGCCGTGTTTCCGTGGCTGTAATTATACTGATAATTTGTGCCGTCCCCGTAGTCAGCATCCCACGGCTGTCCGTCCCCATTTCCGTTTGCGGCGTTCATCGTATTGAAGCACTCGTTGTACTGAAATACCGCATCCTTGCACTTCCATGGCCAGATTCCTGCCGCGACTCTGCCGTTGCCCACATCTAAGTATGTGCCGTCCGGAAGACCTGTTTGTTGATTTAAAGAAGGCTGTTGTTTTGCATAATCCGTAGTATTGATTTGTGCCGCCGCTCCTTCAGACACGTTATACTGTATCAGCGGCCTGTCTAGGTACATGGTTGTAATCGCGTCTCCTCCGACGTTGTTCAGGTAATTATTCTCTATTACAACGTTAGAGGAACCGTATGACTCCATCGTGCTATCACTCAACTCGGCGGTCTGAAACTTATCCCACTGATAAGTATATCCCACCGCGATTCCCCAACGATTTACTGTGTCCAGATAGCAGTTCCTGATCGCCACATCATTGTATCTTGCAATTCCTGTTTTGCCTTCATCCGTCGGCTTCGCAACGATAAAATAAATTCCTCCATTCGTCATATGCTTATTGTAGACATTCCCATGCACATCATGAATATACAGATCATCCAGAACAATGTGGTCAAGCGTCCCCTTCTCCTTTGCCACTCCCGCCACTCCGGTTCTGTCCATTACATCTGCATCATTGTATGCTTTTTCCTTTTCGACCTGCGGATTCCCCGCTGCACGCCTATCGTTCGTCAGTTCCAGGCCCCTGATTTCAATATGTTCCACATCCTGGAGCAGAATTGCAGAAGAAACCGTTCCCCTCCACTTATGGTTTTTATTGCCCAGACGCTTCCCATAATCGAGTTCCCACTGTCCATGGCCGTTTGCATTGATCTTGGGCCGTTCTCCTTGTCCGTAGGTAGAAATCTTGATCGGCGCCTCCTTGCTTCCACTCCCCTTAACATGGAGCGCCTGATTCTCAAAGACCGAGCCTTTTTCAAGTAACACCTGGTCTCCCGACTTCAGCGTCAGTCTATTGATCTTGTCCAGCGTCTTAAACGCTTGCCTCTCAGAAGTACCGCTATTGGCATCGTTTCCGTTCTCAGAACTGACATAGTAAATCTCTCCAGCAGTTTCTTCCGCCGACTCTGCCTGCACTGTATATGATGAAAGCAACAAAAGAGCCGACGTTCCTGCAAGGAGCAGAGCCATGGCTCTGCCCATCCATCGCTTCTTCTTCATAATAATTCTCCTTCCTTTATTGTATATTCTTCAAAGTGAACTGAAATACAGCTTCCATACTCCCATCCACTTTAGAGTCCCGGGCCCACCTCTCAACCATATCGTCGTACTTCTGTTCGCGCAGTTCTCGTTCCACCGCCACTTTCGCCGTGTCGAAATCAGCACGCTCTTCGTTCTCTTTAAAGGTCCACTCGCGGCTGTCATAGTGTGCATGCATTTCCTCGTCCGTCAAGTCCATTCCTTCTCGTGTCCCGTCATTGCAGTACGTCTCTTTCAAGATGCTCATCTCATACTGAAGATAAAGTTCAAATGTGTACTCCTTCAGACCGTAGATCACTTCTCCGTTGTCATCTTTTTCGTTACGGCAGGAATTTTCATTCTCCCAGCGCCTTCTCAGCGCTGCATAACTGGCATCCTCCACATCGTCATTTTCCCAGGCAATGTCATATACTGCATGAATGTACTTCAGCCTCTCCACTGTATTCTCAGCCAGTATCTCGTACCCTGCCCTGCCGTTGTATTCCTGAAGCCAGAAATCTTCACTGTAAGCAGTTCCGTGCTCCTGCTGGATTTGAATCTTTGTGTCATACTCGACCGACTTCATGCAGTCAAGATATTCTTCTCTGCTGATGCTGTGTCCCTCTATAGCAATGTCCGGCCCAGTTCTGCTCCCGGATGCTATCCATATCGCCCCAGCCACTGCGGCCATGCCGGAAGCGATGGCTAGCACAAATATCCCCTTTTTTCGTCTTGACATTTTTACGCTCCTCCCAGTAAAGCATAGCAGTTCTCTTTTAGATTTCTACTATGAAATATATAATATCAATTTGTCAGTTTGTATTCTTGTATTTATCGCTTATTTGTAACTGTATATTTGTCATATTCAGAACTTATATTTTAAATTCATTTTAATTTTTGTATTGTTTTTAATTTATATTTTTAAATATCAGATTTTGTGTTATTATATAAATGAAATCAGATTTTATATAGGGCATTTGCTCTATGTAATGAACGTATGAAGAACGGAGGTATCCTACATGAAAAATACAGTTTTGTGCGACCCGGAATATGCCAGTGGGAAGGGAGTAAAAAATACTCATCCGCACGTAAGCGCAGATATGTTTCCTCAGAAAAGCATGTGCATTATGCCTCTCTACAAAGCCAGTCTTTCAGGTGCTCTTGAAGAACTGCGCAGTGCAGGATATCACTTTTCTCATCACATACATTCTTCAATAGAGATTTACCGCATTCTGTCCGGAGACTGTTATATGGATATACGCTCACAAACGGTGCATTGTACAGAAGGCGACTTTATGATGCTCCTTCCTGATGTAATGCATTCATTCTACTTGAATGATAAATCTGATTGTTCGTTCCAGCATATTCATTTTGATCCAGAATTGTTTGCCGGAATTGTGTTGGAGAACAACAGCATACAGCCGGTCACGCTGCTACATGCAATCCTTTTCAACTCACGCTCCTATTATTATTTCCGGTCAGACTGCATAATCGACAACACAATCAATAAACTGATCAGTCTTTATGCCTCATCCAATAGTTTGTTTTCCGCTGCCAATATAAATGTTTCTCTCATACAACTTATGCTGTACATACTCGACAAAAGCGAGCCTCCCCACAGCCTTACGGCTCCTCAACGACAGAACAGTTATGTTGCTTACACACTGAATTATATTAAAGAACACTATGCCAAAAAGATTATACAGGAGGATATTGCCAATCAACTACACATCTCCACCCGATACTTGAGCAAGCTATTTAAAAGTTACATGGGACTGTCTTTTCCCCATTATATCAATATCTACCGAATCAACCGTTCCATAGAACTGATGCCAAATCATAATCTTTCCCTCACCGATATTGCGCTCAGCGTCGGTTTTAATGACTCCCAGCACTACTCAAAGGTATTTATGAAGGTCGTAAATGCATCCCCTTCTCAGTACAGAAAGTTAATCCAAAAATAACACACAGCAAATGAACTGTTAAAGATACGCCAAATCCAGAATTGAATACTGTAAAACCAATTTGGTTAGATGGCACAGGTAAATGGACAGGGAGGTAGGAGGCAGACACTCTGTGCCTTGCTGCCTTTCATCAGTAGGTTGCTGGGAGCCGCCTACCAAACCGGACATACGCCTCTTAGCGTGTCCGGCTTTCCATGAATCACCTTGATTCCCTGGTTTCCCGTAGGAGTTCTAAGCCATCAAACCAAGAGTTAAAGATTTTCTTCTCGAATATATCTCTGCCTTCTATCGATTTCAGCATTCTTACGTGGTGCATAGATACTCCGCATTTTCCTCTCAAGTCTCGTATACTCTAGCTTTTATGTGGCTGATTATCGTATATCGACTGTCATATTTTCTATAACTTAGTGTAGCGTCTATCACATTATCATGGCCAGCGCTGTGCTTTCTGAATCCATCATGGCAACATTCGCAGTATTCCTGGTTGTTTCGTAAGGAATGCTTAATACTCCGGTTTACCATGTGTCTCTTTTTACAACACTGCGGTTCGTTCTGTGCTTTCCTGTCAGATTTCTTAACATGCTGTACCGTGCCATGTAGTAATACTGATGCAGCGAGCCTATATTTCCCGCAATCCGATAGCAGTTACATCATCCACGGATTGCGGAATTGCAGGCAGGCACAATCTCTGCGTCGTTGCAGTTCATCGGGTCTTTTTCTCGGAATAGAATGCCACATCTCTTCTCCTGTGCCATGATTACGTTTTGCCTGTATTGCTCCCCTTTCCATCGTCTTTTTAATCCTTGTTTCTTTCGGCATATGCAAGCATGCTTTTCCATGCCACACCCGTTTCATATCTCCATTTTTTATATCGCTTCATGTTTTTGGAGTGGATTACCTTGATATCTAAAACTATCACGAATACTACGGGTCGGATGAAAACCGGAAAACCATGTGTTGCACCATGAGAAGCCGGAAGCGTCGGAAGCCGGCCAGTCCCGGCAGTATATGATGCCGCATGCGTTTATCCCTCATATGGAGCAGACTTGTCAACTCTCCCGTATGGAATAGGAACCCCAGCACTCTGACAATCCGGCAATTCCCTTCCTCCAGAACAAGCCTCCTATTTGACCGCCCTTGTAACTATATAAAGGAGTGACGCAGGCTTCTCGATCAGGAGAAACTGTTGCAGGAATCGCCACAGTTTTCTGACTTCGATCAGGGTTTACAGGACTACAAACAGTAGGTGCAAGACGAGTTGAAACAGAAAGTCACAGTCGCCGGTGTGACCATGGAGGAAGAGATTGCCTTCGACTCCGATTCTCCATCGCAGCCTAGTTTTTCCATTTATCATGTACTGCCCAACCTAGAGGGACGCGACTTCGACTATCGCTCCTATGAGGAGTTGCAGTCGTAGGGTCTTCCCGTGGAAAGGCAGAATAATCCACTGATCTATACTGCCGCGCTGGATCAGGACGTCACCCTGGATGTGCTTTACCTCCACTGAGAAGGGGCAGTCCCTTCCTATGGGGATATTATGGTATGCCGGCAGGCGGAACACAGACCGTCTGCTATATGGATGGGGGATGCAACTACCGACGGATGCCGTGGTTTTTCGCCCCGCAGAAAAAGTCACTCACACCGGATCAGTATATGACGAACGAACTCATCTAGACTCCTAGAGGCTGTTTTTCCTCAACTGACACGGCCGGGAGCAGATGGAAGCCGCCCAGTAGGAACAGAAAAAGAAGCCCCGGCACGGGAACAATGAAAGGATCTGGAGGCATGTATTTCGCAGTAGAAGCAGGAAGTCTGATCTGTTTGTATCACAATGAAGGCCGCCGCAGGACGGAGACAAATCTCCGGACAGTTCTGACGGATACAGAGGAAGCAATGCGGGATCGGGCCTGCCAGATCCTTGGCAAGTTGGACGCTATAAGTGCGACCGACTTTGCAGCGCAGCGATTCCATGTCACAGACGAAGAGCCAAAACAGGCAGAAACGCCAGGCGTAGGGGGACATCTCCCCCTGCATCCGGCGTTTTTTCTTGTAGTACGATCAATCCAGTTATTATGCGTAAATCGCGCCCTTTGGAAACCATGCATGGACCATGCGTCCTGATTGCCCCTTCGTTTCTGTAAGATGTTCCACGCCAAAGCCCTCAAGACGCATAAGCCCAAGAGCAAGAACAAAAGGGAACTATTTACGGAAAAGATGTTCAACGAAAGATCCACGGAATTCATGTTCTGTTCCGCAAACAGAATCACAAACAATGAGATCAGCAAGGCGATCACGCCATTTTACGGTACCCATTTTTTCAGTGTTTCCGTAATGTTCCTCTGTAAAACAGGATGGCATTCGTCGTTGCCCTTTCTGAATGGATGATTATCGTTTGTAGCCACACTTGGGGCATACACCATGTTCATTCAGTGCAATGCCGCACAGTGGACAGCGTTCTACTTCCAAACAGGTCTCGTATTCCTCCGACGCCTGATTCACGCCGCTGGTAAAGCTCAGTTTGACAATGTTAAACTTATCCTTTAACAGATCATATACGATTTTGATCATGCCCTCTGCCGTCATCGTCTCTTTTGTTACTACCAGACGACAGTCTGGATAGGCCCTGGCAAGTTCCGTCTTAAAAGCAGGTCCTTTCATGGTGTTGTTGGGAGAACCGCCTTTGATGCCCTGTTTTCCATATACCTCCAGAATAGCAGGCAACAGCGGGTCATCTTCCCGCAGTACTAGGGCGTGATCGAAGTTTTTCAAAACTTCCCAGGCGGTTTTCTGAATTTCATTGCAGGGAAAAACCATATTGACCCCTGCATTGACGCTCCCCTCCACCTCAATGGTGAGGACACCGGTGTGACCGTGCAGATATTGGGCCTCTCCTTGAAAGCCATAAAAGCGGTGTGCATATTGCAGGTCAAGTTGTGTGATGCTTCTCATAGTATAAGCTCCTTTTTTATGTATTTACGGGTATCATGCGCCCGTATGCGCACAAATCAATGGTTGGAACCGTCATCCTCCAAACAAGGATTCGTTTCCGCCTGCACTTGAATACAGGCCGGATATATATCTTTAAATATTAATTACTTTTTAATGTAAATCGTGCTTCTCATTATTTTAATAGGAAATACTTTCAAAAGAATTTTTGGTTAGCAGACCATCCACAACTTCAAAGAATTCTAACAGCTCAAACTACAGCGACAACTACTAGTTAGAGATTAGATTGTAATTGGATTAGACTGAAGAAAAATGAAGTTGGACAATACCATTCAATAAGTGAACAATCGGTAAATAGTCAGGAGAAGATACCATACGGCAACTATCAGCCGCCAAATCAAAATCACTCCGCCGATCAGTCCGCCTAATATAAAGTTCAGAGCAATAATGCCTACAGAACCACCTAGGTCATATCCATGGGGAACCAGCCATAGAAACATCCTCCTAATCCCAAAGGGAATCCCGCTGCAGAGCCACACATAGAAGTATTCCGTTTCACCGTTCTTGGTAAATACCGATTTGAATATCAAGAATAGGCACAGTGTGATTACAAGGGTCCAAACAGTATGTTTAAAAAAATCTTTCCAAATCTCTTTGCGTGTCATCATATGTCTCACCTACGTTCTAAAAGAATTTACCATAAATCCTGATTTTAAACTCGGTTGCTCTGTTCATCGTGCTTTCTCCGCTAGGAGACAAAGCCAATGCTGCTCCTGATTTACATGTGCGGATATCCTGGAAAAACCTGCATCCTGTAAGTATTGCATCAACTGCTCCTGGTTAAAGATACGCATTCCGTCGATCATGACAGTCCATTTTTCGTCTGCCAGATTCATCCCGTCCGATTCATTCACGATCATAAACGCTCCTCCCGGCTTGAGTACTCGTAAGACTTCCTGAAAACTCTCCATCGGCCCCGGCCAGAAATAAACGGTTTCAAAAGCTGTGATCAAATCAAATGTCTCTGCTTCCAACGGGAGACGGGACACGTCACCCTGCGCAATGTTACATCTCCCTTTCTGTACCGCACGTCGATTGAACTTCTTTATTTTATCACAAGAGACATTGGAATAGTCCAAAACTACAACCTTTGCAGCAGGAAACCTCTTTAAAAGTTCTGCTACATTGCGGCCTCCGCCACATCCGAAATCTGCAACCATGGAAGGAGCCCTCTCAGAAATGGAAGGGAGATGGGAGAGCCCTCAAGCCGAAACTGCCACATGCCCCTCATTCATGCTATTGACCATAATTTTTCCCATCCAGCCATTCGGCTTCCGGGTGTTATTAAAAAACTGTTTGAAAATCTCCATGGAATCATCTTTCATTTCCTGCTGTATTCGTACAAGTTCCATACTGTTTGGATTTCATCCTGATTTCTAAAGGAATCGGGCCCGGCTAATCATGATAAACACACCTGCGATCGTCAATAAAACTATATAGATATATTTGGCTTTTCGCGGGATATCAGATGTCCCTGCTTCTCCGGTTATTCCCAAAACCAGGCCCAGGCTTGCTATGTTGCTTTGAATTGCAGAAAAACGGAAGACGAATAAATCACATACTAACAACATAGCACTCAAATAGATAACAACAGCAAATAAAATCTCTAATAGGTTCTTCTTTTCCAAGCCAACTTGATCGCTTTTACGAAATCCTGGTCGGATTAAGAAACAGGCTGCAATTCCCAACAGAAGCAATATGACAGAACCGTACCACAAAGGAAACGATACATAATATCCGCTGATCTCATCTACGCCTAAAGTAATAAAAACAACACCTCCATAGGCAAATGCACTGTAAATTTTAAGTCCTTCTATGTCTCCCTTGCTTTTATGCAAGAGTGAATAACTAAGAACAAATAACCCCATTCCCCAAAATATCAAAAGAATATTTATCAATGGGCCCAACTTCTATCTACCTCCTCTTGCTGATCAGCCCTATACTAACTGCAATATACGCCTCGTCTGCTGGAGCAACGGAATTTTCCCACTATTCAAAATCAAAGCCAATTAAAAATCTCTCAAAGGAACTTTAAGAAAAAATTCCAAAATGTTCCTTTCCATGTTTTCTTTGTGTGTTCCCTACCTTTCCTAAACACTGTCAATACCTGTATAGATGCAATCAGTGGCACGATAACGAGAGTATCAGCAATACACGAATCACTATTAGCGCGATTTCCATATGCAAATTTCCTTTTAATTTCCAACTGATTTTTCTGTTTTTCCACAATTACTCGTGCATGAAAATAGTAGAATTATTTCAATAATATGAATATGGTCATCTTGCTTTTCATATTCAAATATATCCTCTCGAGGTTACGTCAAATATCGTTATTATCATTATCTTCCTGTGTGCTTCTTTTCCTTTTTGCAATCAATGCCTAGCAGCAAATTTGAGGTTGCCAAACTGTAAGGCGTAGTTATTAACTTTACATCTGCTGCGAAACTATCGCTGCTTACACTATTAATCAGTTTACAGTTTCGTGCCACAGGCAAATACGACAATGGGTCATATGCAAGCCAGCTGCACTGATGCCGGAAAAGCCTGCAAATAAATACTGTATGGGCCAGCGCCAACTACTTGTTACATTGGCGCTAAATATTATCCAGCACTTTTCGTCCAAATTTAACCTTCGTAAATCTGATAAGCTGTGACTGTGCCATCTTTCCACGAAATATCTATGATCTTATTGCCTTTTATGCGCAGACCCTTCACACTGCCCTCACTCCATTTTGGTGGTAATGCCGGCAGCAACTTCACTTCCCCGCCACGGTCCTGTACAAGCATGTCCGCGATTGCCGAAATCCCTCCCAAGTTTCCATCAATCTGGAAAAACAGCGGCGGGTGTGCATCCCACAAGTTATCATAAGTAGACTTCTCCAACAATTTCCTCATACAGGAGAAGGCCTTTTCCCCATCACCTAACACTGCATAGAGTTCGGCCGCCCATGCGCAACTCCACCCTGTTTGACCGCTCCCATTTTCCATACGGCAGTCTAAAGATTTTTTTGCTGCATCAATAAGTTCTTTGTTCTTACAGAATAATTCTCCCGGGAAAAGGCCATACAGATGTGACAGATGTCTATGTCCTCTTTCTTTTTCTCTAAAATCTTTATACCACTCTTGCAGTCTGCCGTCTGCCCCCACACGGAATGGATACAGTTTCTGTTCTACTTTGTCCACCTCTCCAAGAAGTTCGTTTGCTTCTGTCAAAATATCTCCCCATTCCTCCGCACTCTCTTCATATATATGCGCTGCATACGCCTCCTCGCCACGCGCACAGTGCACAGCCCTACGGTAATTGAGAAACGCCTCTCTAATCAGCGACATGTCCAAGGTAGCGGCCATAGATACCGCCCGGTAACATCCCGGAACTTTTGGGTCTTCAAACCGATGTTCTGGGGAAGTCGATTGATTTACCACATAGTATTCTCCAAATGGGACGAGCCAGTCTAGACAAAACCGCACGGCGCCTGCAAGAAGCGGAAGCACAGTCTCCTTCAAAAGTTCTGATTGTGGTCTATACTCATACGCGCGCCAAACTTCCTGGCAAAGCCATACTCCCCCAAGAGGGAACCACGCATACTCGCTACAGCCCTTATAGGCTATCCCTCCGCTATAGGGTATGCCAACAGGATGTGTCGCATACCATCCATCCACATTGTGATTGACGCAATATCCGCGACACCCAAAATATTTCTGGGCTGTCTCCTTCCCGGATTCTGCAATCCGCTTCATCCAATTAAGATATGGTTCCAGACATTCTGATAAATTGCATTTTTGCACCGGCCAGTAATTCATCTGCATATTGATATTTGTTGTCCAATTTGAACTCCATGGCGGCTGCATTTCCCAGCACCAAATTCCCTGAAGCGTAGCCGGGAGATTTTCTTTTCCCCTCGAAGAACTAATTAGCAGATATCGTTCATATTGGAAATAGAGAGCGAACAGCGGATGATCCTCCTGACCTTTTCTCAATGCTTTCAGGCGTTCATCCGTAGGGAGTTCTGGCTGTTCGCCCAAATCAAGCCTGACTCTGCTGTACAGGATTTGATAGTCCTTCACGTGCTTTTCCTTTAGCCGGGCATAACTTTCCGCAGGCTCAAGTTTTTTTACAGCAGTAAATACAATCGTAAGCTGTGTAGGCTTTTCAATGCATATTTCTTCTCCGTTTTCCAATATCTTTACAGTACCATCCGTTTCCATTACTTTAACACGGGCCTGAAACTTCTTTCCCCGTTTGCCCCATATAATAGGCGTTTTATTTTTTACATAGTTCGGGTCAACATGCTCAGGGCATTGAAAGCAATACATTGCCGTATCTTGTTTTAAAAGTTTGCTTCTGTTCTTCTTAAGTTCACTTTCCAGGTTGATTCTCACTTCTGGCAGAGGCTCGTCTGATTCTATGTGTATCACCATACATTCATCAGGATGGCTGCAAAAATACTCTTTCCGAACTTCTGCTCCTGTCAGCGTTTTCATGCGTGCCCAGGCTATCCCGGTATCGAGCGTAAGCCCTCTCTCATATTCTGTAACGCTGGTTTTCTGCTCTGTTTTCCGCTCCGATGCTGCGGTCTCCTGATTCCAGATTTCTAATGCCGGAATGTCCACATGCAACGTGCCAAGCGGCAGATAACTCTCCGTAAACTCTCCCAGCAGATGTTGTTCCAGAAGTTCCTCTGCTTTTCCATAATCTTCCTCTGCCACTGCACCTCTCACCTGATCTAAATACTGTTTTTTTGCATCTACAGTATTTTGCATCTGCTTCTCTCTCGGATACCCCGACCAGATAGAATCCTCATTGAGACAAATTCTATCTGCTCTAGGATCCGCAAAAATCATTCCGCCAATTCTTCCATTACCGATAGGAATGCATTCTTTCCAGTTCTTTGCTGGCTGTCTGTAAAATATTTTCATTCGCCTATTGCATGCCATACGATTCCATTTGGCTCCATAGTGATGTCAAAACTGCTTCCATCTCCGCAGTAGACCGTTGTCCTCTGCATCTTATCTGTATTATTTACCACGCAATATTTATTGTTTTTGGGATAGGCATGTACATCCACATTGTAATTTGTGCTGAACCATTGATTCAGTTCTTCCTCGCCGTGACAACTCCAAAGTACGCATCGGTATAATATCCGGCTATTCTCAAAACTGTAGGGCAAGCCGCTAATATACACGGAACGCCCTCTGCCAAATTCATTGACCGCCATCTGGATTTCCTTCCCTCTTTGCACCAGGACGGTTGCTTCCTCCAGTGCATAGATGTTTTTCTTGCCCTCTCCGAAATTAACCGTATCTGTATCCTCCAGAATAAAATGAGCATGCTCCTCCCAGTTATACTTATCATATCCCAGAGTAAATCCTGTTTCTTTCTCCACCCCAAAAATGTAAGCAAGTTGGAAAAAGTGTCCCTGATACTGGTGTCCTGACGGCTCTCCCACACCAATGATACCGCCTCCATTGTACACAAACCTGCGGATTGTCGATAGAATCTGAGGGTTCTCCCACCACTCGCCTCCAGTATGCGCAGTGTCTGCATCTCCTACATTGATCAACACATCTATATCATCAAGTATAGACGTCTGATCTAAAATATCCTGAAAACTGATAAACGAAACCTCAAAAGGCGCTCCGGAAAGCGACTCAATAATGCCAGCATAAGAGTAATTCTGCTTCTGGTAAAGTGCATGATGCACCATATGCACTCCCCAGGCTCTCATTTTGCCCCAACAGTTGAGTACTGCCACTTTTTTCACACAATATGGTGTTGTCCCTTTGACATTTTCATACAGTGTGCGGAACTCGTCACATACCTGTCCCACGTATTTAATAAACTCCGGAAATTTTAGCGCTAATTTCAGATAGCCTCCATATCCAATCCTGTCAATCGGTTTTCTAAGCATCGCTCGCCTCGCAGTCACCCAGTTATATTTTGCCTCTTTGACCGGATCTCCTCCCTCGCAGAATACATCCGGAAAAAAGTACGGCAAAAGACGCCCTTCTGTATATTTTACTCCTTCAATATCGCTGATTAGCCTGAGTGTAGAACCATTTCCCACACTTCCCACGATAGCATCTAGTTCTAACGTTTTGAACTCCTCTAGGAATGGCTCTGTACCGATCCAGTGGTCGCCCAAAAACATCATTGCCTTTTTCCCATGCTCGTGTGTAATGTCTACCATCTCTTTTGCAATCTTGGCGACTTCCCGTCTCTGGAAAGCCTGAAAATCCTTATATTCCTTGCTCGGTATACGATACTGATTATTATAATATCCCTGGTCAATAATATATTCTGCTCGAAACTTATAACCTACTTCTTTTTCAAACTGTTCCAAGATATATGGACTTACAGAGGCTGAGTATCCATACCAGTCCACATATTTTTCTCTTGCCAGTTCATCGAATATGAGTGTAAACTGATGAAAAAAAGTAGTAAAACGAAGGACGTTGATATAGGGGTGTTCTTCTATAAAGTTTTTCAATCTTTTGAGTGTATACTCATGTGTCTTTGGTTGCCTTACATCAAATGTGATCTGATGCTCCACGCCTTGCCAGGAGTTCGTAACCGCATTGTACATATGAACCGGATCCCACATAATATACGCAAGAAAACTTACTGTATATTCATGAAATGGTACTGCCGTAATAACCACACTCTGCCGCGCCTCATTATATTCCCACTGTTCTGTCGGCACGATCTCCCCGGTTGTCCGGTCGATCACTTCCCACCAGCGTTTTATGTCATCGTGTGTATTCGGAGTAAGCATATCTGAATAAAATCCCTTCATGAGCCTAATGTCCAGCATATCCGATTCTGCCGTATAGAAAGGCGTCATCAGATACATCTGCTGGATTTCATCAGGGTTGGCCTGTGCCCAGGCATTATCCTTTCGCGTTGTATAATATGTGGAATATATCTCCGCCTGTATGCCTTTTAGTTCCTCTGGGAAGTCCGTTCCGTCACAGTCACGGATCGCGTCTGCTCCCCATCTCTTTAGCAATTCTATTGTTTCCTGTACCACATCCAAGTCTGTAGGAATGGTCACAAGTCCTTTTGTTTTTTTCATTGCCTTCCCTCTTCAATCTTTCCTGATCTATGTCATTTAAATTTGCTATTATAAAAAGCCAAGAGACCTACCAGTCCGGCAAGGCCTACGAACATAGCGAGAAGCCCCTTGGGCCCCACATGCTTTTGCCCTATGATGATCAGAGCAATGCACACGACAAAAATAAGGGCAGCCAGCATGCCCGTGACGATCTTTTTTGTTCTTTCTTCCATACTAACCTACCTCCTAACCTTTCAATCCGCCAAGAGTCATGCCCTGTGTCAGTTTTTTCTGTACACAGATATACAGAATAAGCGTCGGCAGCATAACGGTCACAAGCCCAGCATACATCTGACCGTATTCGACCGCTGATTTCTGAGCTGCCATCAAGTTCATCAGACCTACTGGAAGAGTTTTCAGTTCCGGCTTCGTGAGCAGTGTCATCGAAATGATATACTCGTTCCAGAATGCCAGAAAATTGAACAAAACGATCGTGATAATGCTTGGCTTTGCCATTGGGAACATGATTTTTGTCATTGTCGTAAAATATCCGGCTCCGTCTATATATGCCGCCTCCTCATAGTCCTTTGCCAATGTCCTGAAATAACCGGACAGAAGATAAATCGTAAAGGGCAATGCCGTAGAAGTATATACCAGAGCCAATATAAAAATGTTATTCAGGAAAAACGGGCTTCCCATAATATCCCGCAATCCTTTGTCCCAACCATTCAACATAAGGAAGATAGGCACTACAATATAACTCACATTGATAAATAATCCGGCCATAAATAAAACATTCCACAATTTTCCTGTGCAAAACTTGAATCTGGACAGCACATACGCTGCTGGAAGTGCGATAATAATTAGCAAAGCGATTCCAAGTGCCGTGACAATAACCGAATTCAGCATATAAGAGCCCATGCTCGCTTTTTGCCACGCGTCAACAAAGTTCTGAAAATACAGTGTTTCCGGAAGTGCCCACGGATTACCATAAAATTCTGAATTCTGCTTTACTGATGCGATAAAGACCCAGATTACCGGAACAAGTATTGAGATCACAAGGAGAATCAGGCAAATATAAACCAGCACTTTTGCCGGCGTAATCGTTTTTCTGCTTTTCTTATTCATGTTTACTGCTTCTCCCTTCTTAAAATTCTATCCCAGGCCGTTTTGTAGCCACATTCAATACTCCTGCCAGAGCAAAGGAAAACAAGAATACCATGACTCCGATCGCCATACCATATCCATAGGAAGAGTTCGTATACGCCTCCTGATACATATAACTTAAAAACACATTAGAGGCTCCATCAGGTCCGCCATTGGTCATCACTTTGACAAGCAGGAAACTCATATTAATTGTACTGATGACAAAGAAAGTCAGTGTTGTTCTGATATTCGCCCAGATCAGCGGTATTGTGATCGAAAAAAACTGAGTGATCTTTCCTGCTCCATCAAGGCTTGCAGACTCATACAGTCCCTCCGGTACATTGGCCATACTCGCCATATACATAACCATATAATATCCGATTGCCTGCCAGACCATGGCAATTACAATACTATAGATAACGATCTTTTGTTCGCCCAGCCATAACACTGGATGTTCTGCTCCTCTGAACAAATTGAGAAATGAATTTAAGAGTCCTTGATTTGGATCATAGATGGCCGAAAAAATAGCGCCGATAACAACAACGGACAAAATATTAGGTATATAAAAAATCACACGAAAAAATGCCTGCCCTTTGAGTTTTTCCCTTGTCAAAATATACGCAAATATCAGCGCCAGTGCAAAGGTGACGATAGTCACAATAACGATCAGAAAAATAGAGTTCTGGAACGCTTGGTAAAACCTGTCGCTTTGGAACAAATTCCTAAAGTTGTCCAACCCTACAAACGTCTTATTGTCCGTATAGCCTCCCCATTTAAACAGAGACATTCGGAAAATATCAATCGTAGGGATGATCATAAACACGATAAATAAAATCGCTGCAGGGGCAAGACAGCAAAAAATAAATATTCCCTTCCCTTTTCTCGCTCTCATTGACTCATCTCCAATTCTATTTTTTCTCTCCCTTGGACATCACGCTGTCATCGGGATAAAAACAGGCGGCGAATCCATTTCGCCGCCTGTTACGCCTATAGGCTTATCTCAACAATTTCCCGGCAATCTATTCTTTTTATTTGAGAGCCTCACGCAGTTTGTCACTGTCGGTCTTGATCTGGTCGATCCATTCTGCCTCTGTCTTTTCCCCTGTCACCAGCGAATTGACTGGATCAAAGAATGTGCTTCTTACCGTAACACCCTCGACCGGCTCTGTTGTTGCAAATGCATCCATAACAGCTACTGCGCCCGTATCATAGATAGAATAGTAAATCTTAGCGTCGCCCTCCAATGTATCTGACAGTCCTTCGATCGGCTGCACTGCTCCGCCTTTTTCAGCAAAGATCTCTGCCGCCTCGTCCGAGTACATATATGCAATAAACTCTTTGCCAAGATCCTGATTCTCTGCTCCTGCCGGCATCCATATCTGCTCAAAGAATGTATAGGACGCTCTCTCTTCGCCCTCCTTTACTGCCGGAAGTGCTGTAAAGCCCCACTCAAAACCATCTGCTCTAGGCGCATCTGCCATCTCTCCAATCACCCAGTTGCCATTCGGCATGAAGAGCGCTTTGTTGTCAAGCACAAGTTGCTGATTTTTGCGGAAATCATTATCATTCGCATTTGCAGGTGTTGTCTGCTCCGTGTAGGCTGCAAGTTTTGTCACAGTATCAAACGCTAACTTTGCTCCTTCTGTATCCCAAATTCCTTCTTCATACCGCAACGCTTTCTGGAAATCGTCTGCTCCCATTGTCTCATGCATCAGCGCATAGAAGAATGCGTCAAAATATCCTGTTGTAGGATAGGTAAACAATGCGATGCCTTCCTCTTTTGCCTTGTCTCCAAGTTCCCACATCTCATCCCAAGTCTGAGGTACATGCCAGCCTTTTTCTTCAAACAGTCCTGCATTGTAGAACAAGCCGCATGGTCCATAGAACATTGGCATCAGGTATGTACGTCCATCACCATATGGGTTTGTGATAGAATTTTCCACAAAGCCCGGAAGGATCTTATCTTTTACAGTAAGATCCTCCCCAGGCACTGTCATATCAAGCACATCTGTCATATCGACAACATTGTTGTCCTTGATGAAAGTCTCTGTCAGACCTGACTCTGCGCCGACTGCTCTTAAAATCACATCTGGATACTCTCCTGATTTCATCTGTGGAGTAATGATATCTTCCAACTTTTTATCGATTGTCAATTCAACTGTCACACCCTCGTGAGATGCCTCAAACGCATCACACACGTCTTTCCACATGTTCTGTCCATATGCCGTCTCTACTGCTGCAACTTTCAATACTTTGTTTTCATCGGAACCGGCTTTTTCCGCATCGTCTCCTCCTTTGTTCTCAGAAGAACCACATGCCGCAAGCCCGAACACCATAGAAACTGCAAGCAATAGACTGATCAGGTTTTTCTTTTTCATATATTTTTCTCCTTTCACTGATAGATTTGTCATAACTATATATGACTTTTTCATCTTTATATCCATTCCTTTCGCGCTGCTCAAGGCACAAAACGTCATGAAAAAAACGT
>ERZ773248.415-NODE-415-length-55917-cov-8.268537_pt1 | contig 55917 bp, 48 predicted proteins | sample MGYA00580518_ERZ773248 | MGnify/ENA primary metagenome ERZ773248 (study PRJEB29015, sample SAMEA2737762) | human gut metagenome | biome: human gut; feature: human-associated habitat; material: faeces | place: China | collected 2012 ...
AAAAAACTGCCCCCCAATCGTTAGATTTTTGGTCTAACTATTGGGGGTCAGCTCATCAGCGGAGAAGACGGGAGTTTGTTTTTTAATTAATTAAACGTTTGACACTTTACATATTTAATATAAAATGGTATAATTCTTAGTATATTAAATATAAAGCATGTGGTTACTTGCTTTTTGTGAGCATTTTGGGGCGCTGTCTTTATAAAGGGGGAGTTTTGTATGGATGTCGGTATGATTTTGAAGGATGTCAATAATTTCGTCTGGGGGCCTGTCATGCTGGCCTTTCTGGTCGGGACAGGCATTTTCCTGACCATCCGTCTGAAATTCCTGCCTTGGCGGAACCTGCACTATTCCATCATGATGATTTTCCGCAACGGCAAACATGCCGGCGACATCTCGCCGTTCCAGTCGCTCATGACGGCCCTGGCGGCCACTGTCGGCACGGGCAACATCGTCGGCGTCGCCACGGCCATGGTCCTGGGCGGACCAGGCGCCTTGGTCTGGATGTGGATCAGTGCCTGTTTCGGCCTTTCGACGAAGTACGGTGAATCGGTCCTGGCCGTCAAGTACCGCGAAACGAACAGCGTCGGCGAAATGTGCGGCGGTCCGATGTATGCCATGAAGAATGGCATCAAGAATAAAATCTGCGGCCACACCCTGGCCTGGCTCTTCGCCTTCTTTGCCGTCTGCGCGTCCTTTGGCATCGGCAATATGACCCAGGCCAATTCCATTTCGGCAGCCCTCTTTACGAGTTATGCCATCCCGACGTACCTCGTCGGCGCCGTCATTACCGTCTTGTCCCTGGCCATTTTCCTGCGGGGCATCAAGGGCATCGGCCGTGTTTCCAGTGTCGTCGTCCCCTTCATGGCGGCTTTCTATTTCGTCGCATCTATCATCGTCATCGTCGCCAACTGGGCCGCTGTGCCGGCCGGCGTCGCTGAAATGTTCCGCATGGCCTTTTCCTTCGATTCCGTCGCCGGTGGTATCGGCGGTACCGTCGTTGCTTCGACTCTCCAGGCTATGCGCTGGGGCGTCGCCCGCGGTGTCTTCTCCAATGAAGCCGGCCTCGGTTCGGCTCCGATTGCCGCTGCGGCAGCCCGCACGGACCATCCGTCCCGCCAGGGCTATATCAATATGACCGGGACTTTCTTCGATACGATGATCATCTGTATGCTGACCGGCCTGGTCATCGCGTCGTCCGGGACGCTGGGGACCATCGACCCGTCGACAGGCAAACTCGTCACTGGCGCACAGCTGACCATCCTGGCCTTTAGCTCCGTCTTTGGCGAATACGGCAAGCTCATCGTGTCCGTCGCCCTGGCCCTGTTCGCCTTCTCGACCATCCTGGGCTGGGAATATTACGGCGAAAAGGCCTTGGAATACCTCATCAAGGCCCGGGCCGTCATCGTCGGCTACCGCATCATTTTTAGCCTCATCACCTTCGTCGGTGCTACGACGACGCTGGATATGGTCTGGAATTTCTCGGATACCATGAATGGCTTGATGATCATTCCGAACCTCATCTGCCTCATTTGGCTGAATAAGGATATTGCCAAGGAATGTTTCGAGTTCCAGGAAAAAGTCGTCGTCCGCGAAAAACAGGGCGAAGAAGTCGACTACGAAGAAATCACGGCTCATTAGGCTTGCAAGTCCACCCTTTCCTTGTATAATGGAAGTATAGATTCCAGTACAGGGGAAGGGTGATTTTTATGCATATGAAGAAAAAAATAGCCGCTGCCTGTGTGGCAGCCATGGCCGCGTTCTCACTGCCTATGGGCATCGTGCCGGTCCAGCCGGTCCAGGCTGACCTCATTACCGATGTCATCGGCGGCCTCCAGGTGAAATCGGCCTTGAGCAAGCAGATCAAGCACTATGACACGACCAAAGAAGGGCAGAGCGAGATTTACCAGTCCGTCACCAAGCAGACCGGCGTCCTCAATAATTCTTATTACAATGAACGGCTGGCTTCTATCATGAACCGCCTCAGCGCCAGTATCGCCCAGACGGACCCCAGCATCAAGACCTTGCCCTACCGCTGGTATGTCAGCCCGGACACGACGTTTAATGCGGCCTGCACCATGGGCCACGTCATGGTCGTCAATAAGGGCATGTTCGACCTGGTCAGCAACGATGATGAAATCGCCGTCGTCTTAGGCCATGAAATGGGCCACGGCCAGAAACACCACGTCGCCAATTCGACGCAGAAGAAGGTCAATGTCGAAATCGGCAAGATGGTCCTGGCCGATACGATCGGCGGCTCGGGCCTGAACAACCTCATCCTCAACACGGTCAGCAATCAGATCGAGACGGTCCACATCGACCGAGCTGCCGAATGGGAAGCAGATAATCTGTCCTTTGATTATGTTACCCGTGCCGGCTATAATCCCGGTGCGACGGCGGCCATCTGGCAGCGGGTCATGGAAAAACAGGGCGATAATGCCAGCAACTTTGTCGGTGAAATCTTCTCTCCCTCTGACCATCCATCGAATCAGGAACGGCGCGACAATTATGCCAACAAGCTCTATGAAATGAGCGGCAAACACGCCAGCGTCAAAGACGGCACGGTCTACGTCAACGGCAAGAAATTCATCAAGCCCGCAGCCACGTCCAGCATGAGCAGCGCCGAACGGTCCTATTTCGTCTTGGGCAACCTGGCCGCAGCCTACCAGAACGGCCACAGCAAGCAGCAGGCCACGGCTTCTGGCGGCACGCTCTACTTGGGGCCGCAGAACATCATGACGCCGGTCAACGGCGACCCGTCGGCAGAAGAATTGGCAGCACAGCTCAATAAAATCAAATAATGACTGAAACGAATAGTAGAAGGCGGAATGGCCATATACTATATATATTCTGTATCTATCACCTGTAGTAAAATACAGGTGATTTTTTTTTGAAATTTGATGATAATTTACAATAAAGGTAACGTACCATACTGGTTTACAAAAAGGCACTTTTTCAATTACAATAAAAGATGACATTTAGGAAAAGGAGGCGATGCCTTTTTATGAAGACTTCATCGACGCGGCGCAGTCTGATTGCCTTGGCGCGCCGCATTTTACATTCCTATTTCGCCTCATCCAGTCTGGACCTGCTCTTGGCTTATCTGGCGCCCGATGTCGTCTGGCTCGGCGCCGGCCGGGAAATGAGTGCCGAAGGGCGGCAGCGGGTCGGCGATATCTTCCGGGCCAGTGCCAACCGGCTCATCCCCTGTGTCATGAGCCAGGAAACGTACCGGGCCAAGGCACTGACAGAGGACTTGTGGCTGGTTGAGGGTTCGTGCCAGCTGAGGACCGATCCGTCGTATAAAGTTTATCTGCAGGAATATCAGCGCTGTACCTTCATTTTCCGCCGCTGTCAGGAAGACGCAGAGGAGACGGAGAAAAGCCCCTGGGAAATCATCTACATCCACAATTCCATTGCCTACCGGGAGCTCCAGTCCCATGAAATGTTCGCCTGGACCGAGGGCCTGCGGAACTATAAGCGCCTCCATCAGCCCGATATCAGCTTGTTGACTTTGACGGATAAAGCCAAGATGCTCTACCTCTTCCGCAGCGTCTATGAAGCCCTGTCAGAGGAACTGCAGGAAGTTCTGCTCATGCTGGCCCAGATGCCGGACTTTACGGCCGGGGAAGCAGGGGCCTTCTGCCATCAGGCATCGGATTCGGAGCGCCTGCTGTCGGCGTGGGAAAAGAACCCTTTCCTGGCCTTTCACTACGACGCCGGGAAGTATACCTTTCATCCGGGCTTTGCCAGCTTTTTGCAGAAAGAGTTCCGCAAATATTCCTACCCCTGGCAGCAGGCCATGTGGTGCCGCATCTGCGACGGTTACTTGCAGGAAGGCGCCTATAAAGAGGCCTTTTCCTTTGCCGTCCGGGCCAAGGATAGCAGCCGCATCTTGCAGGCTGTCGCAGGCGGCGGCCTGGCCGTCCTCTATTTCCAGCCTGTCGAAACTCTTTTGGATATTTTCCTCCAGGAGCCGGACCACAGCTGGATGGTCCACACCGGGGCCTGCCTGCGCCTGCTGCTGTTCATCAACCTGACGGCAGGGCCGCGCAAGGCCGCCGTCGACCGTCGGCGCTATCTGGATATCGTAGCGGACCATACGGCCTTTTCGGCGTCGGCCCAGGCGGCCTTGTACGTCCTGGAAGGCCTGGACCATCTGCCCGTCGTCCAGGCCATGCTGCCCTATTTCCAGAAGGCCCGTAGCCTGTGCCAGCAGACCGGCGTGCGCCTGCCTTATGATTACATGAAAGGCGTGACCCAGGGCGTCTTCGGCCAGCTCGTGGCCTATTGGCAGCGGCCTGGCGAGTTGTCCCAGGAAATCCAGTGCCTGCGGCAGTTGTACGACTGCTGCGGCCAGATCATCGAAGGCTGTGACGCCGCCCTCTGGAAGGATGCCATCATTGCCGAAGAACAGTACCTCTTAGGTCATATCTCCGTGGCCAAGGCCTTGATGAAGCCCTTCCTGCAAGGGCCGCTCGACCAGGAGGACGGACAGCAGCGGGCCATCATCGCTCTCTTCCTCTTGCCGCGCATTGCCCTCTTCGAGAAGAATATGGACGATTTTGCCGAGTGCCAGCGCGTATGCCGGCGGCTGCTGGATATCGTGACCGACGACTTGCTGCTCACGGATTTGAAGATTACGTCGGCTTTCGTATCGTGCCTTTTGGAAGAGCCGTCGGAGAAACAGAGTGAAATCCATGAACAATTGGAGCTGCTCAACCGTCATCCGTCCTTATATGATACTTTCATGTCCCTGCGCCACCGCATCCTCCTGACGATGCGCAAATATCAGCAGCTGCAGCTCATCCTGGACCCGCAGACCCTGGAAGGGGACAGTCCGGTGGCGACGATGCGCAAGCTATACGACAGCATCCTCCTGGCCATCGTCGAAGAACAGCTGGGCAAGATGGACAAGGCCAAGGTGTTCTTTGCCAAAGCCCTGGCCATGGCCGAACCGGACCAGGTCGTCATGCCCTTTGCCGAACACGCTCTCTTTTGCCCGCAGTGCCTGGAATGGGCCCGGCAGAAACAGGAACACGCCGATTTCATGGCCAAAGTTGACGCCTTTTCGTTGGAACAGGTGCCCGTCATCAAGCCTGTCGAAGATGCGTTGACGCCGCGGGAACAATTCATCATCAACATGGTATCCCAAGGGAAGACCAACCAGGAAATCGCCAAGGCCCTCAATATCGCCGAAATCACTGTCAAGAAGCGCCTGTCCCAGCTCTATCAGCGCTTCGGCGTGACCAATAGGACCGGCCTGATCCATAAATTCAAGGGCAAGGCCTGAAGGCTGTCTGTTGCGGCAGGCGGCGATGGCCTGTATAATGGAGGGAAAAATAGATAGGAAAGAGGAGATTGTTTATGAAAATCAGAACGGCTACGATGGCCGATTTAGCCGCTGTGGCGGCTGTAGAGAAAGCCTGCTTCCCGCCGGCAGAAGCGGCGACGGCCGATGAATTCCGGGACCGCCTGGCCCATTATGCGGCCCATTTCTGGCTGCTCTTCGATGAAAAGGGGGACCTCGTGTCCTTCGTCGACGGCATGGTGACGGATGAACGGGATTTGACTGACGCCATGTACGCTCAGGCGGCCATGCATGACGAAAAGGGGGCCTGGCAGATGATTTTCGGCGTCAATACCCTGCCTTCGTGCCGCCGCCATGGCTATGCCGGGAAGCTCCTGGAAGCGGCCATTGCCGACGCCAGGCAGCAGGGACGACAGGGCCTGGTCCTGACCTGCAAAGACAAGCTCCTCCCGTACTATGCGAAATTCGGCTTCCAGAACGAAGGCATCAGCGCCTCCGTCCACGGCGGCGTCACCTGGTACCAGATGCGGCTGACTTTTGAAAATGAGGTTTGCTGTTTGAGGTGATGGTTTTAAATTTTAAACCATCTGCTAACTGCTAACGGCTTACAAGGGCTGTCGCATATGCAACAAGCCCTTGTTTAATCCATGAAAAACGTGTATAATTAAAGTTAGTCTGATGATTTTTATGTATGTCGACAGGGGAGATGTGTTTGTTCATGAATAAAACGATCGTTACGTCTATTTTTGTCGTATTGGCCTTATTGTTATCGACGACGTGGGACTTGCTGGCTGTCAAAATCTTGCTGACAGGCTGTCTCATGGGCTGGCTGGCCCGGACTATCGTCGCCAATTTCCAGGCCAATGCCAAAAAAGCCGCTGCCCGTAAGAAGCGGGTTCGCCGTCCGCGTGCGGCCCAGCACAGTCAGGCCAGCCAGACGAGCCAGGCCAGCGTATCCGGGCACTGAGGATGAAAAAAACTGAAATCCATAAAATATAAATAATTGTCACATTGACATGTAATATGTTAAAGAGATTAAACGAAATCATAACGTTTAATCTCTTTTTTATTCTTAAAAAATATAAGTAAAACGCCGATGATGACTTAATAGTATATTTGACAGGCCCTTTTAATCGTGTTATACCGTACACATGCGCAGAAGCGAAGATGTATTTTATGGCATTCATTTTTATTTACCTTAACATCTTCAGCTCCTCCGCACAGATCCATTTGTTTTTTTGGAGTATAGGAGGAATTTCTATGAATGGTGTTGTTTTAGTCACTTGTGCTATCGTCATCCTGGCGGTAGCCTATCGGTTCTATGGCAAGTGGCTGGCTAAGACGTGGGGCATCGACCCCAACGCCCTGACGCCGGCCCATCGCCTGGAAGATGGCCAGGATTATACGCCGTCTTCTAAGTTCACGGTCTTTGCCAATCAGTTCTCGTCCATCACCGGTGCCGGCCCTGTCACGGGCCCGATCATCGCCGCTGCCTACGGCTGGCTGCCGGCTTTCTTATGGCTCATGATCGGCGGCGTCTTCTTCGGTGCCGTCCAGGACTTCGCAGCCCTCTACGCATCCATGAAGAATGACGGCAAATCCATGGGCGTCCTCATCGAAAAGTACATCGGTACGACGGGCCGCCGCCTGTTCCTGCTCTTCTGCTGGGTCTTCAGCCTGCTGGTCATCGCCGCTTTCGGCGATATCGTCGCTACGACGTTCAACGGCTTTGCCAAGGATGGTTCCCTGGTCCTGCCCAATGCGGCAGCTGCATCCATTTCCATGCTGTTCATCTTCGTCGCCATCGCCTTTGGCCTGTTCATCAAGAAGTTCAATCCCAGTGAAAAAGTACGCTTCGTCATCGCCATCGTCCTCTTGATCGCCATGCTCTATGTCGGCATCGACCTGCCGATTTACCTGGATCGCATGACCTGGCTGTACATCATCTTCGCTTATATTTTCTTTGCTTCCATCATGCCCATGTGGCTCCTGAAACAGCCGCGCGACTACATCAGCGCCTTCCTGCTGCTCATGATGATCGCCGGCGGCGTCATCGGTATCTTCATCGCCCAGCCGACGCTGAATATGCCGGCCTTCACGTCCTTCTCGGTCGGCGGCAAGGATTTGTTCCCAATCCTGTTCATCACCATCGCCTGCGGTGCCGTTTCCGGCTTCCACAGCCTCGTTTCGTCCGGTACGTCGTCGAAGACACTGGATAAGGAACAGGATTCGGTCTTCGTCGGCTACGGTTCCATGTGTGTCGAATCGGTCTTAGGTGTCGTTTCCCTGGTCATCGCCTGCGCTGCCGCTTCCAACGGCCACGTCGCTTCGGGCACACCGTTCCAGATCTTCTCCGGCGCCGTCGCTGGTTTCTTCACCATGTTCGGCCTGTCCCAGACGGCAGCTGCCTGCATCATGACCATGTGCGTATCGGCCCTGGCCCTGACGACCCTCGATGCCGTCGGTCGTATCGGTCGTATGTCCTTCCAGGAACTGTTCAGCGTCGATGAAGGACAGGAAATGAACACGATCCAGAAAATCTGCGTCAATAAGTATTTTGCTACGGTCATCACCTTGTTTTTCGGCTTCCTGCTCTGCTTAGGCGGCTACATGAACATCTGGCCTCTCTTCGGCTCGGCCAACCAGCTGCTGTCGGCCATGGTCCTCATCTGCCTGACGGTCTTCCTCAAGACGACAGGCCGCAAGAGCTTCATGCTCTACATCCCCATGGTCGTCATGTTCTGCGTTACCATGACAGCCCTCGTCGAATCGGCTTATGCCCTGATTATCAAGATTGCCTCGGGTAACTGGTCGCTCCTCATCGAAGGATTGCAGTTCGTCCTGGCCATCGCCCTCATGGTCCTGGCCATCTCCATCGTCTACCACTGCGGCAAAGAACTCGTCCACGCCGACAACAAAACGGCCCATCACGACGCCCAGCCCACGGCGACGCATTGAAGGTGTTAGCAGTCAGCAGCTAGCAGTTAGGGGTTAGCAGTTAGCAGTTAGCAGCTAGCAGTCAGCAGTTAGGGGTTAGCAGTTAGCAGTCAGCGGTCAGCAGTTAGCAGCTAGCAGTCAGCGGTCAGCAGTCAGCAGTTAGCAGCTAGGGGTTAGGGGTTAGCTGTTAGACACTAACGGCTAACCCCTAACGGCTAATCCCTAAAAAGGGCCTGTTGTATATGCAACAAGCCCTTTTTACTTATAAAAAAATATAATTTATAAAGTTAAATTCCTATCTAAAGCCATGGGTATAACGTTTACATTGTAAAATATGAAAGTTTTTGCTTAAAATCCCTTGACAATATACTCTGTAAAGTGTACACTCTTGGTAACGTTTCCGATAGGAAGCTATTCATTTTAGTCATCAAAGAGGTATGTTATCATGGGGTACTTAAAAAATTTGACCATCATGTGTTGTATGATATGATCGTATTGTACAACCATTCATAAGGACAATACAATACGAAACCTATTCATCCAGAGCAGCTGAGGGACTGGCCCGATGACGCTGCGGCAACCTACGTAGGTAAGGTGCCAATTCCAGCAGGAAATAACCTGGCAGATGAAGTCATGGGCATACGTCTATTTATAGCGCCATCTGCATCAGCAGGCGGCGCTTTTCTTTTTGCCAAAAAGGAGCTGAGTACATGGAGCATGTGGCAACGTATTTGACAGAGCTGATCGGCAACACGCCGCTCTTGGAACTGACTCATTGGCAGGCCCGGCACGGCCTCAAGGCCCGCGTCCTGGCCAAGCTGGAGTACATGAACCCCTTGGGCAGCGTCAAGGACCGCGTAGCGGCAGCCATGATCGACGAGGGGATACGGCAGGGGAAGATCAACAAAGATACGGTCATCATCGAACCGACGAGCGGCAATACAGGCATCGGCCTGGCCATGGTCGCCGCCGTGAAGGGCCTGCACCTGATCTTGACCATGCCCGATACGATGAGCCTGGAACGGCGTAAGATCGTGTCGGCCCTGGGGGCGGAAATCGTGCTGACACCGGGCATCGAGGGGATGCGCGGCAGCATCGGCAAAGCCGAAGAATTGAGGGATTCTTACGGCAATGCCTTCATTCCCCAGCAGTTCGACAATCCGGCCAATCCAGCCATCCACCGCCAGACGACGGCAGAAGAAATCTGGCGCGACACGGACGGCAAGGTAGATATCTTCATTTCGTCCGTCGGCACAGGCGGCACCATCACCGGTACGGCCCAGGGCCTGAAAGGCCATAAGCCGGACGTCCAGATCGTCGCCGTCGAGCCGAAAGATTCCGCCGTCCTGCACGGCGGCCGGCCGGGCCCGCACGCCATTCAGGGGATTGGCGCCGGGTTCATCCCGAAAGTTTTGGATATGTCTCTCGTAGATGATGTGATCGACGTATCCAATGAGGACGCCTACGGCCGGGCCAGGGAAGTCGCCAAGACCGACGGCCTTTTGGTCGGCATTTCGTCCGGTGCGTCGCTGCAGGCGGCCCTGGAACTGGCCAGCCGGCCGGAAAACGAAGGCAAGACTATCGTCGTCCTCCTGCCGGACGGCGGCGAACGCTATTTATCGACGGCTTTATTTGAGGGGTAAGGAATCTAAGCCGGTATAGAGGGGGAAAGAAAATGAACAAGAAGCGCATCATAGCTATACTGGCTTTTTCGGCGGCACTCGCCATCGCCGGGGCCCTGGCTGGCTGCGGACGCAGCGATGACGCCGGGGGCGGCGGCACGATGACGCTGACCAATGTCTCGTATGATCCAACCCGTGAGTTATATAAAGAATACAATGAATTATTCCAGCAGCACTATCGTGAGACGACAGGCAAGGATATCCGCATCATCCAGTCCCATGGCGGATCGGGCAGTCAGGCCCGGTCGGTCATCGAAGGCAGCAAGGCCGATGTCGTGACCCTGGCCCTGGCCCACGATGTGTCGCTCATCGAAAGGGCCGGCCTCATCCATGAAGGCTGGCAGGGGGATTTCGCCAACGATTCGGCGCCGTACACGTCGACCATCGTCTTCCTGGTCCGCAAGGGGAACCCGAAAGGGATACGCGACTGGGACGACCTGGTAAAGCCCGGCGTGAACGTCATTACGCCGGACCCGAAGAGCAGCGGCGGCGCCTGCTGGAACTTCCTGGCCGCCTGGAGCTGGGGCCTTGACCATTTCGGGGGAAATGAAATCAAGACCCGGGCCTTCATGACCGACTTGTACCGCAATGTGACGGTCATGGATTCCGGCGCCCGCGGCTCGACGACGACCTTTGTTGAAAACGGACAAGGTGACGTCCTTATCGCTTGGGAAAACGAAGCGCTTTATTCGATGCGCGAATATCCCGATAAGTTCGACCTCGTCGTGCCCAGCATCAGTATCCTGGCCCAGCCCAGCGTGGCTGTCGTCGACCGCCTGGCCCGGCGCAAGGGTCATGAAGAGGCGGCTCATGAATACCTGGCCTACCTCTATTCCGATGAGGCCCAGGAACTGGCCGCCAAGAACGGTTTCCGGCCGTCTAATCCGGATATCCTCCGGCGTTATGCCGACCGCTTCGATCTCAAGGTCAAGCTGACCAAGATCAGCGATTTCGGCGGCTGGGAGGCTGCGTATGTTAAATTTTTCAACGACGACGCCTTGTTCGATAAGATCATGGCCGACGTCAACGGCGATGCATAGGAGGGGAGCCGGATGAAACACTTTTTTGCCCGTTCCGGCGGGCGCAATCAGATTATTCCCGGCTTCGGCCTGTCCATGGGCATGACCCTTACCATGTTGTCCCTGCTCATCCTCATCCCGCTGGCGTCGGTCCTGGCGCACTCCCTGCAGCTGACGGCCAATGACTATGCCAAGCTCATCACCAACAGCGGCATCCGCAACGCCTTCATCACCAGCATTTCCTGTTCTGTCCTGGCGGCTTTGGTCAACTGCGTCTTTGGCTTCATCCTGGCCTGGGTCCTGGTCCGCTACGATTTCTTCGGGAAACGTCTTCTGAACGGCGTCATCGAACTGCCCTTTGCCTTGCCGACGGCTGTCGCCGGTATCACTCTTTCCAAGCTCTATTCCGATACGGGATTCTTCGGCAGTTTCTTTGCCAGCTATGGCATCCAGATCGCCTATACCAAAATCGGCCTGACCATCGCCATGGTCTTCGTCGGCATCCCGTTCGTCGTCCGCTCGATTCAGCCGGTCCTGGAGAAGCTCGACCCGACGTATGAAGAAGCGGGCAGCATGCTCGGCGCGTCGCAGTTCACCATTTTCCGGCGCATCATCTTCCCGGAACTGCGGCCGGCCCTGTTGACGGGCTTCGGCCTGGCTTTTGCCCGGGGCCTCGGCGAATACGGCAGCGTCATCTACATTTCCGGCAACAGTGCCAAGCATCATACGCAGGTCGTTTCTTACGTCATCATGCAGAAGCTCAATTACGTCGATTACGCCAGCGCCACGGCCATCGCCCTGGCCATGCTGGTCATCGCCTTTGTCACACTGTTTTCTATCAATATGATCCAGGTCCATCAGGCCCGGCGCGTCCAGTAGAGGAGGGGAGCCATTATGAAACACAGTAAGACAGAAATCGCCTTGCTCACGATCAGCGTCGTCTTCGTCGTGGTCATGCTCATCGTTCCCCTCGTGTCGGTCCTCACCAACTCGCTGGCCGAAGGCTGGGACTTCTACGTACAGGCCCTGACGACGCCATACGTCCTGTCGGCTCTGCGCCTGACCCTGATTGCCACGGTCGCCGCCGTCATCGTCAATACTATCGTCGGCCTCGGTGCGGCCTGGGCTATTTCCAAATTCGACTTCCGGGGCAAGCATTTCCTGACGACCCTTATCGACATCCCTTTTTCCATCTCGCCGGTCATCGCCGGCCTGGCCTTCATCATGACCTTTGGCCGCATGGGCTGGATCGGTCAGTGGATCGAAGTCCTCAACGACTACTGGGGGACGGATATCCAAATCGTCTTTGCCGTTCCCGGCGTCATCTTGGCGACGATTTTCGTTACCTTTCCCTTCGTCTTCCGGGAAATCATCCCCGTCCTCAGCACCAACGGGCGCGATGAAGAGGAAGCGGCGGCCCTCATGGGAGCCAGCGGCTGGACGATTTTCTTCCGCATCACCCTGCCGCAGATCAAATGGGCCCTGCTCTACGGCATCGTCCTCTGCACGGCCCGGGCGCTGGGCGAATTCGGTGCCGTCAGCGCCTTGTCGAAACTGCGCGGCGAGACTTTTACGCTGCCCCTGGAAATCGACGCCCTCTACCAATCGGGGTCGGCCGATGCCATTACGGCGGCCTTTGCCGTATCGTCACTGCTCGTCTTATTAGCCATCATCGTCCTGCTGCTCCGGACTTTCCTCGAAGCCAAGGCCGATAAAACGTCATAAAGGAGGTGAAGCTCATGTACGTCGAAATGAAACACATCGAAAAGAATTACGGGTCCTTCCACGCGTCGCGCGACGTTTCCTTCGGCATCGACAAGGGCAAACTCGTCGCCCTCCTCGGTCCCAGCGGCAGCGGCAAGACGACGATCCTGCGCATGCTGGCCGGCCTGGAGAATCCCAACAGCGGCGACATCTTCATCGACGGCCGCCGGGTCAACGACATTCCCGCTGCCAAGCGGGGCATCGGCTTCGTCTTCCAGAACTACGCTTTGTTCCGCTATATGACCGTCTACGACAACGTCGCTTTCGGCCTGGAAATCCAGAAGCGGCCGAAAGAGGAGATACGCCAGCGCGTATTGGAGATGATTGACCTCGTCGGCCTGTCGGGCATGGAAAAGCGCTATCCCAACCAGCTCTCCGGCGGCCAGCGCCAGCGCGTGGCCTTTGCCCGGGCCCTGGCGCCGAATCCCCAGGTCCTGCTCCTGGATGAACCTTTTGCCGCCATCGACGCCAAGGTCCGCCAGGAACTGCGCAACTGGCTCAAGGATACGATTCACCGCGTCGGCATTACCAGCATCTTCGTCACCCACGACCAGGACGAAGCCGTCGAAGTGGCCGATGAAATCATCATCACCAACCATGGCCATATCGAACAGGTCGGGACGCCGCTGAATATTTACCGCCAGCCCAGGACTCCCTTTGTAGCTCAATTTATCGGAACTCCAGTTGTCATCGGCAACTGCAACATCCTCACGGGATTCCTGCAAGTCGGAGCGGGCAAACAAGCCATCGTCCGACCGGAGTTCCTCAAGATTTACAAACACGGCACGATGAAACAGTATATCAGCGCTGCTGAAGAAGGGACGGTCGAAGCCGTCGTCTTCCGCGGCAGCCACCTCGACGTGACCGTCCGCATCAAGGGCCTGGCCATCCACGGCGAATATTCCTTCGACGACCCGCCGCTGTCTGTCGGCGAGACCGTCCAGGTCCTTATTTACCGCTTGTACGTCCTCGACGGCGACAAGACGTATTTAAAAGAAAACAGCGCCATGACCTCGGCCGACGTTTTCTATATTTAACGAAGGAGTCTATGTTATGCAGATTACCAGCGAGAAGATCATCCATACGGATGTCCTCATCATCGGCGGCGGGACGGCCGGCTGTTATGCCGCCCTGACTCTCCGCAGCCTGTCTGATGCGTCCGTGGTCATCGCCGAAAAGGCCGATATCCGCCGCAGCGGCTGTCTGGCAGCCGGCGTCAATGCCCTGAACGCCTATATCACCAAGGGCCATACGCCACAGTTCTACGTCGACTACGCCAAGAAAGACGCAGCCGGCATCGTCCGGGAAGACCTGCTCCTCACCATGTCCGAAGGCCTCAACGAAGTCACCAGGAAGCTGGAAGACCTGGGACTGGTCATCTTGAAGGACGAAAAAGGCGAATACGTCGCCCGCGGCACGCGCAACATCAAGATCAACGGCGAAAATATCAAGACCATCCTGGCCGATGCCGTCAAGAAGCTCGATGGCGTCCAGGTCATCAATCATCTGAATATTACCGACTACATCGTCCGCGACAATACCATTGCCGGCGCCCTGGGCTTCGATATGCGCACGGGCACGGCCTATGAAATCCGGGCCAAAGCCGTCCTCTGTGCCACAGGCGGCGCAGCCGGCCTCTACCGGCCCAACAATCCCGGTTTTTCCCGGCACAAGATGTGGTACTGTCCCTTCAACACCGGTGCCGGCTATGCCATGGGCATCCGGGCCGGGGCCGAAATGACGACCTTTGAAATGCGCTTCATCGCCCTGCGCTGCAAGGATACCATCGCGCCGACAGGGACTATCGCCCAGGGCGTCGGGGCCAAGCAGGTCAACGCCCGCGGTGACGTATATGAACAGAAATACGGCCTGACCACGTCCCAGCGCCTGTACGGCACGGTCCGGGAAACGCTGGACGGCAACGGCCCCTGCTATCTCCGCACAGAAGGCATCACGCCGGCCCAGGACGAATCGCTCCTCAAGGCCTACCTCAACATGGCGCCGAGCCAGACTTTGAAATGGATCGAGTCGGGGAAATTGCCGAGTCAGCAGAACGTCGAAATCGAAGGGACCGAACCGTACGTCGTCGGCGGCCATACGGCCAGCGGCTACTGGGTCGACACGAACCGCCAGACGACGATCCGCCACCTCTATGCGGCTGGCGATGTCGCCGGCGGCTGTCCGCAGAAATACGTTACCGGTGCCCTGGTCGAAGGGGAAATCGCCGCCAAGGATATGGTCCGCCAGGGCCTGAGCGATGCATCCGGCCTCGATGAAGCCCAGGAAAAGGCCATCCTCGCCGAAAAGGTAGCCGAATACAACGCCGCCCTCGGTGAGACGGACAGCTTCTTCACTGTGGAACAGCTGGAAGAAGCCATGCAGAAAGTCATGGATACCTATGCCGGCGGCATCGGCAGCCATTACCAGTACAACGAAAAGCAGCTGGCCCTGGCCGATGAAAAAATCGACCAGCTCATGGAACTGGCCGCCCACGTCGGCGCCAGCGATTACCATGAACTGCTCTTCGTCTACGAACTGCGCGAACGGCTGACGGTCTGCAAGGTCCTCATCGCCCACCTGCGGGCCCGCAAGGAAACGCGGTGGCATTCCTTTGCGGAAAAACTCGATTATCCGGAACAGCGTGCGGATTGGCTGAAATACGTCAACTCCCGCATGGACGAAGACGGCCAGGTCCACATGATCTACCGCGATTTAGTACCAGGAGGGGAAACTTATGAGCATACGCATTAAGCAGGAACGCTGTATCGGCTGCGGCCAGTGCATCGACGTCTGCCCGGGCAGCCTCATCGACCGCAACGGCCAGGGCAAGGCCTGGATGCATTATCCCAAAGACTGCTGGGGCTGTGTATCCTGCGTCAAAGTCTGCCCGGTCCAGGCCATCGACTTCTACCTCGGCGCCGATATGGGCGGCCGCGGCAGCACGATGAACGTCACTGCTGACGGGCACTACCTGCATTGGCATATCCATAAGGCCGACGGCAGTGAAAAGACCATCACCGTCGACCGCAAACAGGCGAATTCATATTAATTAGTTTGCCGTTTGTAGTAGCGAGTTTGTAGTAAAAGAGCACCCATTACGGCAAACTGCAGACTATAAACTGGAAACTGCATTTTATCAATAGGGGGATTCATATTATGTGTGCATTATCGCATCTCGACAAGTTAGAGGCCGAAGCGATTTACATCATCCGCGAAGTCGCTGCGGAATGTGAAAAGCCGGTCATGCTCTATTCCATCGGCAAGGACAGTTCTGTCATGCTTCACCTGGCCCGGAAGGCCTTTTATCCGGAAAAGCCGCCTTTCCCGTTCCTCCATGTCAATACGACGTGGAAGTTCAAGGAAATGATCCGCTTCCGCGATGAAACCATGAAGAAGTACGGCCTGCAGCTCATTGAATACATCAACCAGGAAGGCGTCAAACAGGGCGTCAATCCTTTCGATTACGGCGCAGCCTATACGGACATCATGAAGACCCAGGCCCTCAAGCAGGCCCTGCACAAATACGGCTTCACCGCTGCTTTTGGCGGCGGCCGCCGGGACGAAGAAAAATCCCGTGCCAAAGAACGTATCTTTTCCTTCCGCAATGAAGCCCAGGCCTGGGACCCGAAGAACCAGCGCCCGGAAATGTGGAAGCTCTATAATACGCACATCCATAAAGGCGAAAGCATGCGCGTATTCCCCATTTCCAACTGGACGGAAAAAGATATCTGGCAGTACATCAAACGGGAAAACATCGACATCGTCTCTTTGTACTTTGCCAAGGAACGGCCCTGCGTCTATCGTGACGGCAACATCATCATGGTCGACGACGACCGCATGCGCCTCAAGCCGGGAGAAGAAATCATGCACAAGAAGATCCGCTTCCGGACCTTGGGCTGCTATCCTTTGACAGGGGGAATCGAATCCGATGCCGATACGCTGGATGCCATCATCGATGAAACGCTGAGCGCCGTATCGTCGGAACGGACGAGCCGCGTCATCGATAATGAAGCAGCTGGCAGCATGGAACGCAGAAAGAGAGAGGGGTATTTCTAAAATGGATAGAAACGGAAACGGCTTGTTAAAATTTATTACCTGCGGCAGCGTCGATGACGGCAAATCGACACTCATCGGTCATTTGCTCTATGACGCCAAATTGCTCTACGCCGACCAGAAGAAGGCTCTGGAACTGGAAAGCAAGGTCGGCAGCCGCGGCGGGGCCATCGACTACTCGCTGCTCCTGGACGGCCTCATGGCGGAACGGGAACAGGGCATTACCATCGACGTAGCTTACCGTTATTTCAGCACGGATAACCGCAGCTTCATCGTCGCCGACACGCCGGGCCATGAAGAATATACGCGCAACATGGCCGTCGGCGCTTCCTTTGCCGACTTGGCCATCATCCTCATCGACGCTACCAAGGGCGTCCTGGTCCAGACCCGCCGCCATGCCCGCATCTGCGCCCTCATGGGGATCCGCTACTTCATCTTCGCCATCAACAAGATGGACCTGGCCGGCTACAGCCAGGAACGCTTTGAAGAAATCAAGGCCCAGATTGCCAAGCTCCGCGACGAATTGGAACTGGCCAACGTCATCCTCATCCCCGTCTCGGCGACGGAAGGGGACAACGTCACCAAGGCGTCGGCCAATATGCCCTGGTACCAGGGGCCGACCATCCTCGACTATCTGGAAACGGTCAACGTCGAAGAAGACAAAGAAGAAGGCTTTTACCTGCCCATCCAGCGCGTCTGCCGCCCGAACCATACCTTCCGCGGCTTCCAGGGCCAGATCGAAAGCGGCGCCTTGGCCGTCGGCGATACGATTACGACCCTGCCCAGCAAGGAAGAAGCTAAGGTCAAATCCATCCTCATCGGCTTCGATACCGTCGATTCGGCCGTCAAAGGCCAGCCAGTCAACGTCCAGCTCGACCGCGAAGTCGACGTATCCCGGGGCTGCGTCTTTACCAAGGGGACGGACGTCGCCCTGAGCCAGCGCATTACGGCGACTATGCTCTGGATGGATGACCAGGACCTGGCCGTCGGCAAAGAATACGTCGTCAAACTGGGGACCAAGGAAATCGTCGGCGTCCTCACTGATATCGACTACACCATCGACGTCAATACAGGCGAAAAGAAACGCGCTTCGAGCCTTACGAAGAACGAAATCGCCGTCTGCACGCTCTTCTTGCAGGAACCGATTGTCGTCGATACCTTCAGCCATCACAAGGTCCTGGGCGAACTCATCCTCATCGACCGCGTCACCAATATGACCTCGGCCTGCGGCGTCGTCATCGACGTTAACGACACCAACGCCGACCACACCTTCGTCAACGGCTCCCTGAAGGCTCGCGGCGACGTCTTTGAAGACTTCTTCTACGGCATGCAGAGCCTCAATATCACCAAGGCCAAACCGGCCTTCCACCAGTACCACATCGGCGATACGATCCCGACGAAAGGCGAAACCTATGCCTATCCGGATAACTTCGACATCCTCATCCTCCGCGACAAGGTTGCCGTCGAAATCCGCGACGCCAAAGTCGCCAACATCCTGTCCCTCGATGGCTATGCCTATACGGAACAGCCTTTAGTCAACGGCCGCGGCTTTGCCATCAACGTCCATTCGCCGCAGGAATTCGCTGCCTTCAAGGCGGACTGCGCCAAGGCCGGAGAAAACTCTGATGCCGAACTCTTCGATAAGTGGATGACCTTTGAAACGTATCGTAAAATTAAATTCCACAACGATTTTGAATGAGTATAATACTTCACTAAAAACTACAAACTGAAAACTCAAAAAGAGGCTGGCTTCAGGCGACAGCCTCTTTTTCTGTATGCAAAGACAGCATGGACTACCTGTAATAAGTTACAGTGTTATGATGAGTCATAGGACCTGAAAAGAAAAGATTATGGGAAAAAGTATGATGTATTTAAATTCCTCAACTATAACGATTTTAGATGATAAAAAAGCATAGTATTTAGAAAAAAATGAAAAAAACTGTTGCTACGGCAACGGTTTTTTTCTTCTCCCGCTGTTATCATAAAATCAACGAGGCGGCTTATGATGTCGTCACGGTGTATGTGAAAAAAAGTATTTGTTTATTAATCATATTTCTCATTTATATTTTTTGGAAAGAGGGTAACAGCATGGGCTATCAATTAAATGCAGATGCATTGGGCACGGTCTTTGCCAAATGGTCGGATACGTATGACATTTACGCTCCGAAACTGTTTGCCGGCACGGGACGTTCTTCGATGCAGGATATCGTACGCTATGGCAAGATCACCAAGCCGGAAGAAATCGTTTGGGATAAACGGTCCGACTACTCGGCAAAAGACGTTTTATTGCCCGTTTGCCAGACGTTGTTCTATTTCAATGAAAATACTGTCACCGAAGCCGAAGCACCGGAAAAGGGTGCCATCATTTTGCTGCGCAGCTGCGACTTGCACGCCATCAAACGCTTCGACTACATGTACCTCCAGAACGGTCCGGAAGACTATTATTACAAACGCATCCGCGACCGCGTCAAATTCGTCCTCATGGGCTGCAGCCAGGAATTCGACAACTGCTTCTGCGTTTCCATGGGCACCAATACCAGCGATAACTACGATGTCGCCTTGAACGTCAAAGACGGCCAGTATTTCCTCGATGTCAAAGATGACGTCCTTGGAAAAGCTGTCAGCGAAGCCAAGGCACCGGAAGTCGACGTCGTCCCGGACCATGTGACGGAAAACAAGCTCCAGGTACACATTCCGGAAAACCTCTCGTCGGCTATCGCCAAATCCCACGTATGGGATGAATACGACAAGCGCTGCATCAAATGCGGCCGCTGCACCCTGGCCTGTCCGACCTGTACCTGCTGGTCCATGCAGGATGTGTTCTTCACGGAAGATCATAAAGCCGGTGAACGCCGCCGCGTACAGACGTCCTGTATGTTCGACGACTATACCCTGGTTGCCGGTGGCCTTTGCTTCCGCAAGAAGGCGGGCGAACGGATGCGCTTCAAAGTGCTCCATAAGACGCTGGAATTCAAACAGCGTTCCGGTTTCCAGATGTGCGTAGGCTGCGGCCGCTGCGATGCCATCTGTCCGGAATACATTTCGCTCAGCCATTGCATCAATGTCAAACTGCCGGAAGGCATGAAGGAGGTCACAGAGAATGAATAACGAATATTTACCGTTCCGTTCGGAAATCTTAGAAGTCATTAAACATGCTGATGTGGAATATACCTTCCGTATGTCCTATGACCGCGGCAAAGAACATCCGGTCAAACCGGGCCAGTTCTTTGAAATCTCTATCCCGAAATACGGTGAAGCGCCCATTTCCGTCAGCGGCATTACCGACCATTCCCTGGATTTCACCATCCGTAAAGTCGGCAGCCTGACCGATGAAATCTTTGAAAACTATGTCGGCGGCCACTTCTTCATGCGCGGGCCTTATGGCAACGGCTTCGACGTCAATATGTTTAAAGGCAAGGAAATCGTCCTGGTCACAGGCGGCTCCGGCTTGTCCCCGGTCCACGGCGTCATCGACTACTTCGCCGACCACATGGACGAATGCAAGAGCCTGACTGTCATCTCCGGTTTCAAATCGCCGGCAGACATCCTCTTCAAAGCAGACCTCAAGCGCTGGATTGAAGACGGCATGAACTTCATCTGCACTGTCGACAAGGCACCGGAAGAAGGGGATTACGACGGCCATGTCGGCTTGGTCACCCAGTATATCCCGGAACTGCCCCTCAAGGACTTCGACAACGCTATCGCCGTCGTCGTCGGTCCGCCGATGATGATCAAGTTCTCTATCCAGGAATTGATTAAACTCGGTTTCGATGAAGAAAAAATCTGGCTCTCTGAATCGCGCAAAATGTGCTGCGGCCTTGGCAAATGTGGCCACTGCCGTATTGGCAAAGTCTACGTCTGCCAGGACGGGCCGGTATTCAAATACACCGAACTTCGTACATTGATCGACTAGGAGGCTGATACATTATGGATATGAATTGCGGTAAGTTAAAGAAATACGCTTTCCGGGTAACAAAAAATCGTAATATGGCTTCAGCCCGTGTACGTGTACCCGGCGGTTCCCTGAATGCCAAGGTCCTGGGCCAGGTCCAGCATATTGCCGAAACGTACGGCAATGGCGAAATCCATCTGACCATCCGTCAGGGCTTTGAAATCATGGGGATTCCCTTTGAAAAAGTTGAAGAAGTAAAGAAGGCTCTCCAGCCGATCATCGATGAACTCGACATCAATCAGAGCGAACGAGGCGCTGGCTTTGAAGCGTCCGGTACCCGAAATGTCATGGCCTGCGTCGGCAACCGCGTCTGCCCCTTTGGCAACTACGATACGACGGCCCTGGCGAAACGGATCGAAAAGGCTATTTTCCCGAACGACCTGCACGTCAAAGTCGCCCTTACAGGCTGTCCCAACGACTGCGACAAAATCCGCATGCATGACTTCGGCGTCATGGGCATGACGGAACCTCAGTTCGATGCCAGCCGCTGCGTCAGCTGCGGCATGTGCGTCCGCAAGTGCAAACAGCTCTCTGTCGAAGCCTTGCAGATGAAGAATTTCCGTCCTGTCCGCAATGTCGAAAAATGCATCGGCTGCGGCGTTTGTGTCTGGGCCTGCCCAAACCGTGCCTGGACGCGCAGCAAGGAACAGTATTTCCGTATCACCCTTTTGGGCCGTACAGGCAAAAAGAATCCGCGCATGGGCGTCGATTTCATCAAATGGGCCGATGAAGACAGCGTCGTAAAGATCATCTCCAACGTCTATGCTTTTGCCAAGAAATATATCGACCCGACCGCTCCGGGTGGCAAGGAACATATCGGCTACATGGTAGACCGTACGGGTCCGGAAGAATTCATCAAGTTCATCCTCCAGGACGTCCATCTGCCGAAGAAGGCGGAAATCTACCGTCCTCTCAACTGGTCCGGTATCCGCTATGTCGGCTTGAAATCGGAACCGTTCTACGTCGGCAAAGACGTAAATCCGGCCGATCTGGATGTATTCCAGAAACCGTTGCCGCTGAAATAAGGAGGAGCCTATGTACAACGACGAATACGCTGCGACCGCGGCCGGGGCAGCTGCGAAAGTAGGCCTCTTGAAGAAGAATCCCCTGGGATACTTCCTGTTGTCGGCCTTAGCCGGTGCCTATATCGGCTTTGGCATCCTCCTGTCCTTTACGGTCAGCGGGACCTTGGGAGCCATTCCCATGACTAAGATCGCCATGGGCCTGTCCTTCGGCATCGCCCTGAGCCTGGTCATCATCGCCGGGGCGGAACTGTTCACGGGTAACGCCTTCGTCCTCTACAATGGCTGGCGGTCGAAGACGGTCACCTTGACGGACGTCATCCGCCTGTGGGTCGTCTGTTACCTGGGCAACTGGTTTGGCGCCATCGTCCTGTCCCTGCTCTTCTATGGTGCTGCCGGCACGGCTGGCGGCGTCGGCCAGGCTTTGGCCAATGCTGCTGCCATGAAGATGAGCCTGCCGCCGCTGGTCCTCTTCCTCAGAGGTATCCTCTGTAACGTCCTGGTCTGCCTGGCCGTCTGGTGCGGCTTCCGCTGCAAATCGGACAGCGGCAAACTGATCATGGTCTTCTGGTGCCTCTACGCCTTCTTTACCTGTGGCTTTGAACACAGCGTAGCCAACATGACCGTCCTGACCCTGGGCCTGCTGAATCCCGCCGGTACGGCCGTCAGCGTCGGCGGTTACCTCTACAACCTGTTCATGGTCACCTTGGGCAACATCGTCGGTGCCGTCCTCTTCCTGTCCATTCCCTACGGCATCGCAGCCAAAAAAGATTAGTGGCTCGTGGCTAGTGATTAGTGGCTCGTGCTCGTGGCTATCCTTATAGGAGAGCTGTCAGCGAAGCTGACTGAGAGGTTGCTCTTTCTTTATAGTAGTTCGTGATTGGTAGGGGCGACTACGTGGGGCGCCCGTCAGGGATGATAGGACATATCCCGGAGCGGGCTCGCCACGTGCGAGCCCCTACAGAAAAAAAGAGGCTGTCGCATTAAGACAGCCTCTTTTTACGTTGATCGTAGGTCGTTGATCGTAGGTCGTATGGAATTAAAAATATCAACTCATCGCGATGAACGATGAACTATGAACGAAAAAACTTTTAAGTTTAGGGGACCTCACACGATGGTTTTTGCCATCATGCGAGGTCCCTTTGCCTTATAGTTTGTAGCACAGAGTTTGTAGTTTGCAGAGAAAACCTTCAAATTAAAAGCCATCCGCTAACAACTAACTGCTAGCCACTAACAACTTTAAAGGACCTGTCGCACGAAGGATTTTGTCCTCATGCGAGGTCCCGGTTACTTTATAGTTTGTAGCACAGAGCTTATAGTTTGCAGAGAAAACCTTTAAATTTAAAGCCATCTGCTAACCCCTAGCCACTAACTGCTAACCACTAAAAAAGGCGCTGTCTTCATGCGACAGCGCCTTTTTTCAATACAGCGTCACTCGCTGCTGGTCTATTTCGATGAGGCCTTCGTCTTTCATGTGAGCCAGTTCCCTGGCGACAGCCGTGCGGTCGGCACAGAGATAGTCAGCCAGCTGGGTCCGGGTCAGGGGGATGGTGAAGGTCTGGCTGCCGGCCTGTTCAGACTGGAAGGAGAAGTAGGTCAATAGTTTCTTGCGCAGCTTCTTCTTGGAAACGACTTCTAGTTTGGTCAGCAGCTGGGCATTCTTGTCAGCCATGAGATGCAGCATGTTCTCAATGAGCTGGTGATGGAAGGGACAGGCATTGGTACAGATGTGCAGGACCTTCTGGAAGGGGAGGACCAGGAACTGCGTGTTCTTGACGGCCTGGAAGGTTACGATGGATTGCAGAATCGTGCCGCAGACGAAGGTTTCGCCAAAGAGACCGCCGCTGCGGATAATGGCCAGGACGGCTTTGTCACCCCAGCGGTCTTCGTGGATCATATGGACCTCGCCGCTGAGGACGATGCCGATGTAGTTCACTTCATCTTGGGCCAGGACGAGGAATTCTCCTTTGCGGACCGTCCGGACCCGTGCGCCCAGGCAGGCGAGCATAGCCTTCCTTTTTTCCTGGCTGATGCCGGAAAATAAGGGAAGGTCATTGGGCAGGACCACCGAGAAATCAGACATGAGAAGGCCTCCTTAATACCGACGGTATAGGCCGATGACTTTGCCTAAGATTTGGCAATCCCGGGTATAAATCGGTTCGTATTCGTCATTTTCCGGCTGCAGGCGGATCGTGTCGGCTTCGTGGAAGTAGCGCTTGACCGTCGCTTCTTCGCCGATGAGGGCGACGACGATTTCGCCGTTTTCTGCCGTTTCCTGGCGGCGGACGATGAGCTGGTCGCCTTCGAGGATACCGGCGTTCTTCATGCTGTCCCCCTGGACAACGAGCATGAAGCAGTCGTCATTGCCGATGAAGTCGGCCGGGAAGGGATAGACGTCTTCGACACATTCTTCGGCAAAGATAGGGGCGCCGGCCCGGACCTGGCCGACCAGGGGCAGGGGGACGATCTTCTTGGACCGCCACGAGCCTTCGTCGAGGAGTTCGATGGTCCGGTTCTTGGCCGGGTCGCGGCGGATATAGCCCAGATCTTCCAGGCGGTGGAGATAGCCGTGGACCGTCGACGTCGAGCTCAGGCCGACTTCCTTGCAGATTTCCCGCACCGATGGGGGATAGCCGAATTTATGGACGCACGTGCGGATGTATTCTAAGATTTGTTTCTGACGGGTCGTCAGCATTTTTTCATTGTTAATCATATATGTCACTCCAGTCTTGGCAAGTTATAGCAATTCCAGTATAAGCTACCTTCATTATACCGAAATTCATAAAAAAAATCAAACGTTTGTTCAAAATATCTTGACAGGAACAACCGTTCGACGATATAATAAAACCATCGACGAACGGTTGTTCTAAGAAAATTCGTTCCAGGAACGTTCGTTTCAAAGTCAGGAGTGATTGCCATGAAATATGTCGTCTTGGCCATATTGGCCCTCTTTATGTGTACCCAGATCGGCTGGAGTTACCAGCCTTCACAGGAATACGTTTCCGTCGCCGTCGAACCGGGACAGACCGTCTGGCAGCTGGCTTCTGTCGCAGCCGGTGATGATACGGACGTGCGCCAGGTCATGGATTCGATTTTAAAAGAAAACGGCCTGACCGGCACCAGCGACATCCGTCCGGGCCAGGTCCTGCGCCTGCCCGTGGCACCGGGCCGGGCTGAACAGGTGCGGACGGCGCTGGCCCGGCAGCTGGTGGATTAGTGAGAATCTTCGGTGATCTTTAAGATCGGGCTGTCGATGAGGCGGTCGGCTTCGTCGATGTAGCGGCGCACGATGGCCTGGGACTTATGCCGGGTCTGGCGCATGATCTGCCGTTCTTCGACGTGATGCTGGGCCGCCGACGTGGCAAAGCCGTGGCGCAGGCTGTGGGCGCCGTAGTCGTCGGGGTTCATGCCCATGAGCCCGGCATAGTGCTTGACGATGAGGGCGATAGATTTATCGGAAATCCGGGTTTTACGGACATGATGCCCTTTCGTCAATCCCCGAAAGACCGGCCCTGTCGTGATGCCGCTGACATCGAGCCATTTCTGCAAGGCCGTGACGGCACAGAGGTCCTTGTCTTTGACCATGGGGATGGCAATCATCTGGCCCTGGTCGAACTGGTCCGTCTTCGATTTGCGCAGGGTAATGAGCAGGCCCAGGCGGGTGAATTTCAGGTCTTCCACGTCGATGCCAGCCAGTTCCGACCGGCGCAGGGCCCCGTAGAAGCCGACCAGCAGGATGGCCTTGTCGCGAACCTGCTGGATTTCGTCGCCTTCGAGATAGGTCAGCATTTCCTTGATGTCGTCGAAAAGGATCGGCGCCTTGCCGTGCTGGATGGTCCCTTTCATGCGCTTGATGCCCCGCAGGGCGTTCTTGACGATGGGGTAGCGGCAGGGATTCTCTTTGAGGCCGGCGGCGTCGAAATTCTCGGTCAGGGCACTGATGCGCCGGGCGATGGTATTGGCCTTGGCGTTATCGGCCAGGTCGTTGATGTAATTGACGATGGTTTCCGGTTCGGCCGGGAACGACGACAACTGGTGATAGCTGCACCAGTCGCAGAAGTCATTCCAGTCCGACCGGTAGGCATCGACCGTATTGGCAGCCCGGGCCGTATACAGGCTCTGCCGGGCTTTACTGGACAATTTATCATTCTGGGCAATGACTTCACTGCGGCCGATAAAAAAATTCGGCGCATCCGGTATTTTTGTCATATTTAAACCTCCTTTGGGCAGTTTACAACAAACACTTGTGAATCTGCCCTTTTTAGGTATACAATAGAATTATCAAGGGTGAGAGAAGGGGATATCTATGGCTATTCGCAATGGTCCTTTATGGGACAAAGTGATGAAAGGCGCAGTCTGCCTGGGCTTATTCCTGGCTTTTTGGAGCGTCCAGTGGGTCATCCCTGACTTCTATCAGGAACTGTTCCGCCTGAGCCTGGCCGGTGATGTCGACGGCCTCATCGATTATATTTCTTCTTTTGGCATCTATGCCGCCCTCATCAGTATCTTCATGATCACTGTCACCGACATGACCGGCCTGCCGTCGATTCCCTTTCTGACCGTCAACGGAGCCATCTTCGGCCTCGTGCCGGGCCTTATTATTTCCTGGGTCGGCGAAGTCCTGGGGACAGAACTGAGCTTCCTCATCTTGCGGACTGGCCTGCGCCGCCAGGCCATCCACGTCATTTCCCGTCATCACTTGCGGAATCAACTCGACAAGTACAGCCGCTTCTCGACGCTGGCCATGGCCCGGTCCATTCCGTATATCCCCAACGTCCCCTTTACGGCTATCGCCGCCGTCAGCCACCTCAGCCAGAAAGACCATTTCCTGGCGACGGCTGTCGGTAAGGTCCCTCGGGTCGTCATCGAAGTCCTTTTAGGCCATGACCTCATCCACCTCAGCCAGCACAGCGGACGGCTGATGTTCTGGGTCATCCTGACGGTCCTGATCTGCTACTGCTGGCACCGCCATCAGCAGGCTTAGCGGCCGAAGAGGACCATGATAATGCCGCCCAGGGTCGGCATGGCGACGATAGCTGCCTTGAGCAGGGGCTTAGGGGCTAAGTGCGTGAACTTTGCACCTATATAGGCGCCGATGCTCAGGCCCATCAGGGTCTGGACGAAAATCCACAGGTCCAGTCGGCCGTTGAACAAGTAGCTCAAGCCGCCGGCCGCCGAAATAGGCAGGACGATCATCATGCAGGTCCCGATAGCGTGGAGCAGGGAAATGCCGAAGACGACCATCAGGGCCAGCTGGATGAAGGCCGCGGCACCGATACCGAAGGCGCCGGACAGAAAGCCGACGATGAGGCCGGTAATGATGCCGTAGATATAGAGCTTCTTTCCCGTCAAGGCTGTCGTCCGTACGGGAAAGTGCCGGGTCAGCCAGGCATCCTGATAGAGGCGGACATAGAGAATCAGGCCGGAAGCGATGAGCATGAGCGACGTCATCGTCGCCAGCAGCTCAGACGGCATGATGTTGGACACATTGGCGCCGGCAATCGAACCGATCATACCGCTGCCGCCGATAATGGCCCCAGGCTTCACATCGACTTCATGTTCCCGGTAATGACTGACCGTCCCGGAAATCATGGTAAAAGTCATGGCCGCCAGGGCGACGGCCAGGGCCGTATGGACGGGAACACCGAAACCGACCGTCAGCAGCGTAATCGTGACGCCGGCGCCGCCCGCCCCGACAAAGCCGATGACAGAGCCTAATAAAATCATGGCAACGAAAATCATAACGAAAAATCCCCCTAATCAATAGTTATTTTAATGTTTATGTTTGTTTCCTCGGCTTATTGCTAAAGGCCACCTCAAGAGCCTTCATAATTAAATCGCGGTCATTGCCTGTAAAATCATAGATATTGCCATCAAATATAATTTCGGATTGTTGCAGGAATTTATTTAAATCTTTTAGCCGTTCGTTTGGGCTATTAAACCGATTATCTGTCATGCCAACAAGGTAATCTAGCGATACACCATAGTAATTAGCAATTTCAATTAGAACATCTATTTTAGGTATACGACGATTGTTTTCATAGTTTGCAAGTGTGCTCTGTTCAATCCCCAATGTGTTGCAAACGTCCTGTTGCATCAATCCTTTTTCTTCTCTTAATTTTTTTATTCTGTCACCGATTTTCATAATGTCACCGCCTTTTAATTATTTCAGTATATGATAATTTTCTATGAAATAATCACTGGCATTTTTCTATTTAGTAAGAATATCGCTTTTTCTGCGCTTATTAACCGGTTTTACAGCTGCAAAGGCAACTTCGAGAGATTTTATAACCAACCCTCTATCCTCATCTGTTAAGTTGTAAGTATTGCCCTCGAAAACGATTTCAGACTCCTGTAAGAACTTGTTCAAGTCCTTCGAGATTTTGCTTTTATTTTGGGACGTTTTTCCATCTAGTAAGGTATCAACCATAACATTTAATATTGAACTTATTTTTTGTAACATTTCTGGATCTGGTAAGGCCTTGTTCGTTTCCCACTTAGCAACAGCCTGCTGTGTTACTCCCACCACTTCTGCCAGTTGTTTTTGGGTGTAACCATTATTTTTTCGATGCTTCTTTAACTGCGCAGAGAACATATTTTAATCTCCTTTTTTGAATAAATCCATATCACATAAACACACTTTGGAGTATAATAGATCCCCTAAAATACTTCATTTCGCAGTATTTACGCGATGATTTCATTATACCGAGAAAATTTGATGATGGGTAGTTTGTTTCGTTTTTTTTGAAATCATTCTTGGGTGTTTGGAAATAAACCTGCATATGTTATGCAGGTTTATTTTTTACAATTCGTAATCGGGTGATTGCGGTGGCAAATCTCGTTTGTCGTCTAGCCATTCATCCAATTCTTTTTGGTATCTTGATTCTTCAGCATCGTTATATTTATCTTTTAGGTTTTGTAGCTCTTGCTCTTGTTCATCGAGTTTGTTATTTAAATCATCTATTTCATCGTCAAAATCATCAGAATCATATGAATAACTAGGGGCGTATTGTGGAGCTTTTTGAACTTGAGGTTTTACAGTTTCTGATTTTGATTCCGCTTTTTCTAATTTTAAGCTCGAAATTTCCTTATTCAACTTATCTATCTTCGTTTTGTCCATAGATGATTGTTCTTGTTTGGCTTGTGAAATACGTTGTGGTACATAGACAAAATGGTAGACGCCGAGAAGGGTGATAGAAATAACAGCGACTATAATTGCTTCTGTATGTTTTCCCATAAAATTATCTCCTAAAATTATCTGGATATGCTCTTGGATATCATTCGTTTGGATTTAATTTTTTTGCCAGCCTTTTTGCTATCTTCATTGCTATTTCTAAAGAAGTGCGTAATAGTGCCCTGTCTTCATCATCCTCAGTAGTGCTTTTGGCGGCAGAACTATTCAGAAAGATTATCATTTTTTCAAGATTGTAAACTATATCTCGTTCATTTTTTGGGGAGGGGAGTGGTGGTACATTTGAAACATGAATATCTTTTGAAGTAGAATTGCCTAGCAAATAGTCAATAGACACATTAAAGTATGCAAATATTTTTTTTAATGTAGAGACATCCGGGACTCTTCTTCCTTGTTCGTACATTCCGATTGCACTCGGAGATATTTCTAAAGCTTTACTTAATTCTGCTTGCGTCATCCTTTTTTCTTCTCTTAGTTTTTTGAGAGCTATCATACTAAGCACATCCTTAACTTGTGTGGTTTATAATTACTATAGCATATAAACTGGGAGTGTAAAATGGTTTGTGTAAATCAGTTATACCAATCCAAGTGACATTGTTGCCATCATCAAAGATATTTATGGTTTCCAACTCTCGCATGAACAGATTTCGAATATTAAACGCAACAATGGGAATTTGCAATTTTACAATTCATTTTACTAACAGAAGAAAATAAAAAAGAAGATACATTGGTATCTCAGAGCCACGAATCTAAAAAAAGAAACAGGCACTTCTGCCGACAATGTATCTTCTTCTACTTAGATTATATCCCATGAAGCAACAAAAGGGAATAAGCCAGACGAGTTACGCAAACAATTAAGTGATGGTGGGAGAAAGGCTTATGACTATGCCCTTGATAAATTGTCGAAGGGAAATGAAAAGGTAGCACAGTCTGCTAAAGAAAGTGTCTTCATTTATGCACGTATGGCGGAACGCTGGTCTGAAATCATGCATGAATACGGCAACAAAACATATTCCAGAGAAGATTACATCAAAGCTATCCAATTGTTATGAATCAGTTAGCTGGGGAAAAAAGGTATATGATATTTCCAACAAAAAAGAATCAATATTTAGCAGTACCTCTGGAAATTCTTCCTCGAAAGAGCAAGGGTCTAACCAGCCATTACTAAATATTAATTCTTCTAATATTAGTATACGAGTGTTATTACAGCATGTCAATGATTGGCAGGGGAAACCTTATATCAATCATGATGGTATTCCAAACTATGGAATCTATTTGGAAGATACTAAGACCTGTGGTGTCGGCGCATATACAGATACGATATGATAACAGAAAAACAGAGCCACGCTGTCTTAGGATCCTCACATAAAAGTGATACCCTTGAAATGACAGGCCGTGGCTCTGTTGATAACATCAGTATACGGAGTATGCTTAAATATGTCAAGGATTATGATGGAAACGACGGTGTCAAATGTAAACGATAATCTGGGGAAACCTTATAAAATAAAATGATATCTCAAATTTTTCAGGTGATGTCTTAAATGGTTGGAAGCTATAAAAAAAGCATCGTCAACCAGGGTGGGCAGACCTTAGTAGGTAAGTTTATTATGCTTGTTATAAGATATCAACTTGTTGAAGCGGCTCTAATGAATATATAGCATTTATGCGAATTTCACGCTATACTTATGTAGTATAAATATTGGGGAAAGAAGGGAATCTATCTATGAATATTACCGTTTATCTTGGCTCCCGCTGTGGGAACCGGTCTTGTTATGCTGATTATGCTTATGCGTTAGGGGCCTGGATTACCCGCCATGGGCACACCCTCGTTTACGGCGGCAGCCGGACCGGGCTCATGGGGAAACTGGCTGACGGCGCTTTGCAGGCCGGAGGCCAGGTCATCGGCGTGGAACCGCAGTTCTTCATGGATGAGGAATTACAGCATGAAGGCTTGACGAAACTGATCGTGACGCCGGATATGACGTCGCGCAAGCAGCAGATGATGGATTTAGGCGATATTTTCCTGGCCTTTCCCGGCGGTATCGGAACGCTGGAAGAAATCAGCCAGGTCATGAGCCAGGTAAAACTGCATCAGATGGAAGGGCGCTTTGCCTTCCTCGACTTCGACGGCTATTACCAGCCCATGAAGGCTTTGATCCAGCAGATGAGCGACGAAGGCTTCGTCGACGAGGATTGGGCCGACGCCGTACCCTTCCTGCCGTCCTTTGCGGCTCTGACGGCCTTTGTCCTTGGCCGCGACCTGCCCAGGCCCGGCGAAACGTGGCGCCATTTCAAGAATCATATGTACCGCATCCTCGATTTAGCCGACGACGTCGAAACGGGCGAGACCTACGTCGTCTATAAGACCTTATATGGCGAATACCGCGACTTCATCCGGCCTCTGGATATGTTCCTCAGCGAAGTGGATCATGACAAATATCCCGACGTCCGACAGAAATGGCGCTTTGAAAAAACGGCGGGACTCTGCTCGTGGAATCCCGCCATTTCCAGTCAATATCTGAAGAAATGAGTCTATAAGCGCTGAATCGCATCGAGGGCCAGCGGTGACCGTTCACATTCGTCGGCCATCATGGTCAGCTGATAGCATAAGGGGCTGCCTTTCATTTTGCCGGCAGCATAGGTCAGGCCGTTGGTCCGTTCTAAAGAAGGGGCAAATTCTATTGCAATTCTTCTGCTGTCGGATCGACGCCGAACCATTTTTGATAGAGCTTGGTATACGTCCCGTCAGCTTTCAAGTCTGACAGGGCCTGGTTGATGGCCTTTAATTCGTCTTCATGGCCTTTGTCGATGGCCATAGCTGAACCGGCCAGTTTCTTCGGTTCGCCGACGACTTTCAGATTGTTCATGCCGCCTTTGGAAACATAGTACAAGGCGACGGCTTTGTCGATTGCAACGGCGTCACTGCCGCCATTTTGCAGTTCTTGCAGGCACTGGTAATTGCCGTCGAACTGTTTGAGGACAGCTCCTTGTTTTTCGGCGAAGTCCGCCGGCTTAGAACCGGCCTGGACGGCTACGGTCTTGCCTGTGATGTCATCCCAGCCATGGATGGTAGCATTGTCTTTCTGTACGACAATGACGGAACCACCAATATAGTAGGGAGCCGTGAAGTCTACTTGTTTTTTCCGTTCTTCCGTCGCCGACATGGCCGAGGCAATCATGTCGATTTGTCCGCTTTTCAAGGCCGGAATTAGGGCGTCGAAGCCCATGGCCTTGATTTCTACTTTGCGGCCCAGCTTTTCACCAATCGCATTGGCCAAGTCGATATCGAAGCCGGTATATGTGTCGTTTTCTGCCATTTCAAAAGGAGGGAATGACGGTTCCGTCCCGACGATAAGCGGTTTATCCGTCTTTGCCGCCGCTTCTTTTGACTGTGTACCACATCCTGTTAAGACACTCATAGCCGTCAGTGTGGCCATCCCTGCCAGTATCCATTTCTTGTTCATGTCCATTCCCCCTGATGATCTGATAAAGATGTAATATTAAAAATATATGAATAATTATACATCAAAAGATGGGATTGTCAATATTTACATAGAAAACTTATGCTGAAGTATATCCAGAAGAAGGGCAGGGGAAAGCAGGAATTTCCTACTTTCATGTAGAATAATTTTATAAAGGATTGTCTGTTAGATATGTTACAAAAAGTACCTTGTAATCGGTGAGGTGATACGATTGTCTTTGGAAAATCAGGAATTGGCCTGTGTGCAGGCTTTTTTAGAAGATAGGGCTTCAGAACAACTCGTGACGCAGTTGTTGGCCGATGCCGGGGAAGACTATGCCTGGTTCCGGCGCCTGGCGCAGCATATGTTCCGCAGCCACCTTTCGCCAGACGAACAACGGGAGCTCTTGGAAGCGGCCAAGGCGGATACGCAGGGCGACCCCGAAAAAATCCAGGCGGCCCACGATGCCCGTCTGTTGCTGCTGAAATCGGGGATGTGTCTTTCCATCCATGAATCGTGGTATCTCCATAAAGTGAAGCAAATGCCTTTAGAAAAAGCTTTTCGCCAAACCATGACGCGCATTGTCGTAGGCTTCGGCCAGCTCATGTCAGAACCGGGGATTCCCAACGATTTTGAAATGCAGCTATGGTATCGGATTCAAGGATAGCATTGCATATAAGAGAAGGGAGCAGGATACTATTGAATCAAAAAGAGTGGGACCGCATGATTGGCCAGGAGCTGTACGACCCGTTCAATGTCCACGATGACAGCTTCCAGCGGGTCCATGCGGCGCAGCGGAAATTCAATGCTTCTGACGATTTGAACGACCGTCAGGCTTTTGAAGAACTGAAACGCTGTTTTGCCCAGGCGCCAGATGACATGGTGCTGTTGGCGCCGGTCTACTTCGACCATGGTGACCGCATCCGCTTTGGCCGTCATTTCTTTGCCAATACGGGGCTGACCATACTAGACGAAAACTACGTCACCTTTGGCGACAATGTATTTTTAGCACCTCACGTCAGTATCTATACGGCGGGTCATCCCATTGATGCGGAAGTCCGCAATACCAACCTGGAATACGCCAAACCGGTCACTATCGGTTCAGACGTCTGGATTGGCGGTAATGTCGTCATCAATCCCGGTGTCACTATTGGCGATGACGTTGTCATAGGTTCCGGTTCCGTCGTAACCCATGATATTCCCAGCCATGTCGTCGCAGCTGGCAATCCCTGCCGGGTCATCCGTCCCATTACACAAGCCGATGCAGATTTATGGCATCATAAGTTATCGGAATACAAAAAATCCATACTCTCCCACACCATTTCACAAAAACAACCCAGAAAAAACAACATGCCCGAAAAACAAATCATTGCAAAAAAAATTAACGATTGGTTAAACGCTTGTGTTGATGAGAGCGGTGCTTTCTTTTTGAATACTATAGAAGCTGGCCGCCCTAAATCGCGTCCTATCAGTTTCCACATGCTAAAGGATGGAGTGAACTATTTTGGCGTCGGCGCAATGAAAGAAGTCTATCGTCAAATGCAAGAAAATCCTTATGTAGAAATCTGTGGACTTATGGGAAAAGGAAAACTCTTTTTCCGGTATTATGGCAAAGCCGTTTTTGAAAAGGGGGATGAACTGGCACAAGAAGCACTGGCCAAACCGGGATATCCTGTCATGAAGAAAATTTATACTCCCGAAAGTGGCAACCGTTTCGCTGTTTTCCATTTAGAAGATGCGACGGCTGAAAAAAAGGCCATGATGTCCGTATTAGAAACATGGAATCTTTGAATCAAGAAAGGAAGTGTCCTTATGGCAACACACGCATTATGGAATCTCTTACAACAACTGAAATCCGATTACGAATGGGTAGAACTCAGCCATCGGCTGAACAACGACAGCCCGTATTGGTCAGGCATGCCTGAAGGCTCCGTAGAAATCGGGAAAACCGTTTTCGATTGGGGCAATCCCATGCTGGAATGTTTGATCCAGACATTTAAATTCCCCGGCCAATTCGGCACGCATATTGATTTCCCAGGCCATTTTGCCAAAGGGACAACATTGTCAGATGGCTTCGGCGTCCAGCACATGGCTTATCCCTTAGTCGTCATTGACATCAGCGAAAAAGTAGCCAAAGACGTCCATTACGCCATCACCGTCGACGACATCAAAGCCTATGAAGCCGCTTATGGTGACATCCCGGAAGGCGCCTTTGTCGCCCTGCGGACAGATTGGGCCAAGAACTGGCCGGACAACGACAAGCTCTGCGGTTTCGATGAAGAGGGCAATGAAAATGCGCCAGGCTGGTCTTTGGAAGCCTTGAAATACATCTATGAAGTCCGCCACGCCGCAGCCAACGGCCACGAAACCTTTGATACCGATGCCTCTGCCGTCGCAGCTGAAGCAGGGGACCTCATCTGCGAACGCTACGTCCTCAGCCAGGGCCACGTCCAGATCGAGCTTTTGGATAACCTCGACAAGGTAGCTCCTGCCGGTGCCATCCTCCTGGCAGCCTGGCCCAATATCGAAGGCGCGACCGGACTGCCTGTCCGCGTTGTAGCCGTTACACCGAAATAGGGAATGTACCGCTCAATAGAACAAGAGGCTGTCTTACTACGACGGCCTCTTGCGTCTTTGCTGCCATTCCTGATTCAGAATTTGCGATTGGTGGTATCACCATTGGTTCATCGGCGGACTATGTACAATCTATTTACGGAGAACCGACACACATTTCGGATAAAGTACCCAATGCTGAGGGCGGATACAGTTATAGCTATGCCTACGGGTCATCGTTTTACATCTTTTTTGATGCCAATACCAATGTCGTGATTCTCACCTAATTTCGGTGGCATAAAAAATAAGCGAATATGCTATATAAAGCTTGAATCGGATTTGCAGACATGTTATACTTAACGTAGCTGAAAAAGTTAGTGAGTTCCAAGTAGGAACAATAAACCCCCACGGTCTGGACACCGTGGGGGTTTTGCTTTTTATAGAGAGCTGCCTCTTAGGCTGGTTGCTCGTCATCTGCCGTTCAGCCATTTGCAGATGTAGTAGCTAATTACACCTGCCATAACGGAGAGGAAAAAGTTAGTGAGTATCTCCAAAGTAGAAACACCTCCTTTCTGTTGCCAGATTGGAGGGAGCAACATAAAAAGTATAGCAGATTTTCATGCCTGAAGGATAGAGGCATGGTGTAAAAAAATGCATTGATAATAAAGAAGAAATGTACCGTGGCTGGAGTCTGTAAAAACATGGAAACAAATAAAACCAGAATGGCCAACTGCAAATACAGCTGGCCATTCTGGTTAATGATGGAAGTAACTGATGAAGTGATTGGACAATGAAAGTGAGCTATGAGCAGCCAAAAGCTCATAAAACACATGCTCATTATAGTCACCATGAATCGAAAGGTCAAGAAAGAGATTCTAAGGAAATGAGCAAAACAAGGCCAAGCGACATCAGTACTTGAATTTTTATGCCTCCAAAAATTGCTTTTTCGAGGGCTTTTTTGTGAATTTTTGAGTGGCTTTTTAACGGCTTTTTTACTAGGTTTTCAGCAAGTTTTTTTGCCGACTTTGATATGAAAAACGAGAAAATTTGACAGTTATTGAGAAAAAGTGAAGATAGTATTACTTGTTGGATAAATGGCTTAGTTATGCGGGATAGAAAGTGTTACAATATGTGCCTGAATTCTCATTTAAAATAACTTACGATAATTTAACGTTATCGGAAGTAATCGAGGGGCTATTTCTACCCCATGCTCAAAATGACTGCAAAATCGCTGTATCGAGTTCTTCGCAGTCATTGATTGAATTCATTTATTTTATCTTGGCTATTTGTGATTCTCCCTGCTGATATGCTATTATTTTTTTGATGAAAAGTTTTTCTGTGTTTTATAATATATATCTGTAGATATATATATTGTTAGGCTTATGCAGGCTGGTTGGAATCGGATAAATCGGATATAGGAACCGTGGTATTTGGGTATATACTAAGCGAAGTCGACGCCTGGATTGTGCGAATCGCTATATAGTCCGCGATATTGTCGTATTATCGCATGATTCGCATGATTTAGTATCAGGTTGATGTGTTATATTATCTATGGATATGGGCCTTTTTTCTATACAGTGTGTTCTAATAGTTGAGCTAATCAACTTTTTTTGCAAAAGCAGCCTTTTCTCGTAAAAATAGTTCAAAAAATTATTTCTTGCGAATGATTTTCTCTGGCAGTATAATTACATTTATCTATCAATTTATTTTTACGGAGGGTTATTCGCGATGCAGCGATTTTTGTCTTATGAAAATACGATTTTAGCCGTCGTCATGATGGTATCTTTCATCAATCCTTTTACCAGCAGCGCCCTGACGACAGCCCTTCCTGGCATCGGTACGGCTTATGGTGCGACTGATGCTCAGCTCAGTTGGGTCATTGAGTTGTTCTTGATTTCTTCGACCGTGACCATCATGCCAATCAGCAAGATTGCCGACCGGATTGGCAAGCGTCATATCTTTTTATTCGGCGTCTCCTTGTTTTGTGTTTCTTCGCTGGCCGTTTATTTTGTGAACTCCCTGTACGGTCTGTTCTTGCTGCGCATCCTGCAGGGGCTGGGCAGTGCCAGTATTTTCGCGACCAGCATGGCCATCATATCCCTGGTCACGCCGCCACAGCGCCGCGGCCGTGCCATGGGCTTTACGATTGCCGCCGTATATTGCGGCCTGTCCTTTGGGCCTGTCCTGGGCGGCTTCTTTTCTTATTACTTAGGCTGGAAGACGATTTTTTATTTCATCGCCTTCATCTGTGCCCTGGCCTGGCTGATTGCAGCTCGCAGCATGACGAAGGAAGAATGGATCGTCAACGCGAAAGGCAGTCTCGATTTGCCTGGAAGTCTGTTATATGCTCTGGCCATGATTGCCATTATGGTTGGCTTATCGGAAGTAATGACTCTGGCATACGCCAAATACCTCTTAGCTGCCGGCCTCCTCTTGTTCCTGGCTTTCTTATACGGTGAATGGCACCGGAAAAGCCCGGTCCTGCCAGTCCGTATTTTTGCAGGCAACCGCGTCTTCTCTTGTTCCAGTCTGGCGGCCATGCTCAATTACTGCGCGACCTTCGGCATCAGTTTCCTCTTGTCCATTTACTTGCAGCGCATTACCGGCCTCAATGCCCGCGATACGGGGCTAATCTTACTGATTCAGCCCGTACTGATGGCCCTCTTGTCCCCTGTCACCGGGGCCCTGTCGGACCGTATCAATCCAGCCGTCCTGGCTTCTTCCGGCATGATTTTGATTACCTTTGGCCTCTGTCTCTTAGCGGTGGATGTCTCTTACCCTTTTTTCTGGCTCATCGCCTTGGCCCTGGTCATCATCGGCATCGGCTTTGCCCTGTTCACGGCGCCGAATAACAATGCTATCATGGGGTCTGTGACGCCAAAATATTACGGCGTTGCCTCATCTGTCGTCAGTACGGTCCGCCTCATCGGTCAGGTCCTCAGCGTGGCTATCATCACCCTGATTCTGTCGCAAAGCGGGGCCTCAGCTGCCTCGGATTGGCTGGCCCAGCACATCCAGCAGGCCTTCATCGTCTTTACGATTCTCTGCGCCATCGGCATCGTCCCTTCAGCTGCACGGAGTAAGTAGTGATTAGTAATTCGTGGTTCGCAAAAAAGCGACTGTCCTATAAAGACAGCCGCTTTTTGAGTATTAAGTTTGTAGTTTTTAGTGAATGATTAAATGTAAAGCCATCGTCTGCAAACTACAAACTTCGAACTATAAACTATGTTTTTTATTTTACAAAATAATGAGCCGAGTCGTCGACGAGGCTATTTTCCAGGAGGGCCTTGAATTCCGGGGCGCTCATGCCCGTTGCCTGAGCGGAGAACTGATAGTCCCCGACTTTCCAATGAGCCGCATAGGACGTGTCACTGATTTTTGCTATGCTGACGGTGACGCCGTCGATGACCTGGTCTTTCCAGGTTACGCTATAGATGCCAAAAATGTCTTTTATGGATTTATCGGCTTTCTGCGGCATCGTGCGGACGCGGACCGTCGTTTCCGGCTGTCCTAAGCGCTGGAAGCCGATATCTGCCGTGTTTTTGCCGATCAAAGAAATATAGTAGCAGCTGAAGCCGGCATCGCGGGTCAAATATAAGGGCGTAAAGCCGGCATCTTTGACGACACTTTCATAAGTATCATAAGTTACGATGGGATTGGGCAGCCCCATGGCTTGAATCTTCGGCGTGCTGGCAGCCAGGGAAACGCTGCCGATCATCAAGGCCGCACAGGCTAATACAGCGGTTCTTTTTACAGTATATTTCATTTTCTACACCTCGTTTACCATAAAAAAAATTAAACGTTTAAGTAACTATGAGTATACCCAAACGTTTAATTTCTGTCAAACTAAAAACTATTCCCACGTTTTCCAGACTTCTGGCACGTAGCCGACGGTCGCCTTGGCGCCATTGCGGACGATGGGCGTCTTTAAGACTTGCTGGTTCGCCAGCACATTGGCATCTTTTTCGTCATCGACGGCGTATTGGATGCGGGCCAGCGTATTCTGATCCTTGCATTTCGGATTGAGCATGGCATCGAGGCCGCCGACGGCTTGCTTGACCTTGGTGTATTCGCCTTTACTCAGGCCTTTTTCTTTCAAGTCGATGAACTGGGCCTTGATGTTCCGTTCTTTGAAATAGCGGATGGCTTTCTTGGTATCAAAGCACTTTTTCGTGCCGAAAATCTGGATATTCATGGGACTCCTCCTAATGAGCGGCGGACTGAGGGCTGTGGACCTTCTTTTCCGCGGCTTCTTTTTCTTTATTAGCTTCGATTTCAGCCCACAACTTGTCGGCTGTCGGTTTCCACTGTGCGGCATAAGCCTTGCATTTATTACATAAGTGTTCTGCCGATTCCGGCGACTGCAGGTCCGTCGATTTGGCACCACTGCGTTTGACCATGGCGGCTAAATACTGCGGATTTTCCAGCATCGGACACGGGCGCAGATGGTTGTGGTTGAAGGGCTGGCCTTTGGCATATTCTTTGAAGAGCGGCTGCTGCAAGCATGAGAGCAGGCTCTGATTGTTGATATTGGCGCTGGAATAATGGATGAAGACGCACGGTTCGACGTCGCCATTGGGGTTGATATGGCAGTAATTGCGGCCGCCAGCGACGCAGCCGTCGATGAACTGGCCATCGTTCTGGAAATCGATGGCGAAAATCGGCTTGCCACCCTTTACGCTGCGGATTTCGCGGACCCGGCGTACCATATAGGCCCGCTGTTCTTCTGTCGGCAGCAGGTCCAGCGAGGCGTCGTTGCCGACGGGCATATAATGGAAGTACCACGTAAACCAGACGCCCTTCTTGATGAGCAGGTCCAGGAATTCGTCAGACGTGACGGTGTCGATGTTTTTCCGGGTATAACAGATGGACGTCCCAAAGACGATGCCGTGCTTGCGCAGGAGGTCCATGGCGTGCATGACCTTGTCGAAATCGCCTTCGCCGCGGCGACTGTCATTGACTTCACGGAATCCTTCGATACTGAGGGAGAAGCTGAGATTGCCTACGTCCGTGACTTCGTCGCAAAAAGCATCATCAATGAGCGTACCGTTGGTAAAAGCGTGGAATTCACAGTCCGGGTGTTTCCGGCACAGACGCAGGATATCTTTCTTGCGCATGAGCGGTTCGCCGCCCGTGAGTAGGTAGAAATGACAGCCCAGAGCCTTGCCTTCGCGGACGATTTTATCCATGACGTCGAACGACAAGTTCAGCGTATGACCGTATTCAGCAGCCCAGCAGCCGATGCAATGCAGATTGCAGGCGCTGGTCGGGTCGAAGAGGATGGCCCAGGGAATATTGCAGTGATATTTTGCTTTGGCGGCATCACGCGTACGCAGACCGTAGAACCCGGCTTCAAAGCCCAGGTCCATGACGGCCGTCTTGACGACATGCGGGTTCAAGGTATCCAGAGCCGTATTGAGGAAGCGGAACCATTTGCCCCCTTCATCGATGAGTCTGCGTGCATCGTCAAAGGATTCCTTTTCAAAGAGGTCGCCAAACAGATGCTGCATGACATAAGATAAGCGTTTCAATGTTTTTTGACGGTCTGCCGGATTCCGTTCGGCCATGATGCGGTCGACCAGGATTTCGACAGCCTTCTTTTCGATACGATGGGTTAACTTGCTCATACCAATCATCTCCTACAAAATTAAACAATTGAAACGGCGCTGTTTCTATTTCTTTGTATAGTTCTATTATACGCTTATTTTAGAAAAAGTCAAAAAGTCAATATAAATTGGAGAACAAAAGCTTTTACTTTTTTGATGATATACTTTATAATATACTTGTATAGTATTTATTTACACCATAAAGGGGGATTTTTTTATGGCTAAGAAAGAAAATAAGTTCAAGGGGTATGACATTTCGACACAGGCTGTACACACTGGTGTCGGCTATGACGCAGAAACGGGCGCTGTTCGCCGGCCATTGCACATGGCCAACAGCTACAAGCTGCCCGATGATTTGTCGAAGGTCAATTATTCATCGACGGATTTGCTGATGTATGCCCGTAACGGCAACCCGAATCAGCATTGGCTGGAAGAAAAAGTAGCGGCTCTTCATGGTGCCGATGACGCCATCGTCCTGGGAAGCGGCGTCGCCGCCCTTCACGCCCTGTTCTGGACCCTGCTCAAGACGGGCGACCGCGTCGTCTATCCGAAAGTCAGTTATATGGCAGTCTATCGCCTGTTCCATGAATTATTCAACCAGAAATTCGGCGTCGAAACGGTCATGGTCGATATGACTGACCTGGAAGCCGTCAAGAAAGCGATTACGCCGGGGACGCGCCTGGTCCATATTGAAACGCCGGACAATCCGACTGATGGTATTTCAGATATCGAAGCCATCGCCAAAATCGCTCATGAAAACGGGGCTGTCTTGTCCGTCGACAATACCTTTGCGTCGCCTCTCAACCAACGGCCGCTGGACCTGGGAGCCGATTTCGTCGTCGAATCGCTGACGAAATATATCAACGGCCATGGTGATGCCCAGGGCGGGGCCATCATTTCCAATGATTTGGCAGCGATGGACCGGATCCGCTATGAAGCCCAGGTCAACGTCGGCTCTGTTATCAGCCCCTTCAATGCCTGGCAGATTTTCCGCGGTGCCGTGACCTTCCCCTTGCGGATGGAACGCATCAACGCATCGACGCAGAAAATCGCCGAATGGCTGGAACAGCGGTAAAACGTCACCTTCATTTCCTATCCCGGCCTGGCCAGCCATCCCGGTCATGAATTGGCCAAGAAACAGATGAAGCACGGCTTTGGCGGCGTCATTTCCTTTGGCATCGCAGCCGACGACAAGGCCGTCGAACGCTTCTGCGCAGCTTTGAAAGTCGTCACCTTCGCCGTATCCCTCGGCCATGACGAAAGCCTGATTTTCCCGCAGCCCAGCTACGATGAACGCATCAATCTCTACCCGGAAAAATTCCGCAAGGGCTTCATCCGTTTCAGCATCGGCCTGGAAGACCCGGACGACATCATCGGTGACCTGGACCAGGCACTGAAAGCCATCGGCTTATAAAGTCAGCGGAACCAGCGGCTGCCGTACAAGAGAATCGATTGGGGAATCCACCCCGACAGAAAACGGAGCAAGGTCGAGACGACATCCGGCGTGATGACGACTCGGCCTTTTTTCACGGCCTGGAAGGAGCGGCGGGCGATGGCTTCCTTCGTCCCGGCCAGGGGAAAATGGCGGAACAGCCGGCCTTCATCGGTCTGGCTGGCCGTCGCGATGAATCCTGTATCTTTCACCCAATACGGACAAACGGCAGATACGAGGATACCCTGCGGTGCCAGTTCCACGGCCAGTGCCCGGCTGTAGCGTAGGAGAAAGGCTTTCGTCGCCGCGTAGACAGCCAGTTCCGGAATGGGCAGGAAGGCTGCGCAGGAACAAATCTGGACCAGATGACTGCCGGCATGACAATAAGGCAGTACAGCCTGGACCAGGCTGACAGCGGCCCGGTCGTTGAGGTCGATCATGTTTTCCAGGACGCCTGCCGGAACGGCCGCCACAGGCCCCATCTTGCCAAAGCCGGCGGCGTGAATCAAATAACGGACCGTGACCTGGCAGGCCGCTAAGGCTTGCTGCAGCGTCAGCAAAGAAGCCCTGTCCGTCAGGTCCAGGGCGTAGATACGGCTTTTCGTCGTCAGTTCTCCAGCCAGGGTTTCCAACTGGGGCCGGCGCCGGGCGACGAGCCAGATTTCATCCAATCCTTCTTGGTCCAGCAATTTCGCATATTCCCGGCCCAGCCCGGACGAAGCGCCGGTGACGATGGCTATTTCCATAAGACTCCCTCCTGACAAGAACGATAGCACTGCAAGTATTCGGCTTCGACGTCGGCAAAGGGACGCGGCCGGTAATCGGGGATACAATGGACCTGCGGCGGCTCGCCCTGAGGCTGGTCGTGCAAGAGATAGGTCAGGTCATACCAGAGGAAATCATCGTCAATCCCTTTGAGGAGGCGTGTTTCCCCTTCTGTCAAAGGCTGGCCTAAGAATTTCTCATAAATGATAGCCAGTAATTTCGCTTCCGTCTGCCGGTATATCGGCATGAGCTGCTTCATCGGCCGGGGCACATCGGACATATAGCATTCCGTCGCATCGTGCAGTAAGGCGGCCAGGACCAGCCGGGACGGCAGCTGGCGGGCTTGTGCTTCTTTGGCGCACTGCAGACAATGCTGGCCGACGGAATAAAAAGTCGTCACATGGCCGTTGCCCCGACAGATGAGCGACAAGGCGTGGGCAATATCTTCGATGCAGATGCTTGCCGGGTCGGGATGGGTGATATCGAAAAATTTTCCGCTGTAGGTAGTGATTTGAGGAGACATGATATAAGGGGTTCTTCCTTCTCTATATTTTTGAATTTTGTTATATTATTCCGATAAGTGTTACTTATCGGAAAGTTAAGGTTTTATGCTATATTTACGGCATCTTGCCGCCGCGTTTGCCGCCATGATTTCACAAAATCGAATCGAGCTTCTTCATGGCTTCCCGATTGCGTTTATCCGTAATTGTATCGTAAATGTTCGCCGTCGTGGCAATGGTAGAATGGCCCAGCCGCTTGGAAACGTAGTCGAGCTCGATGTTGTTTTCCAGCATCATCGTCGCATGGGTGTGGCGGAAGGAATGGAAACTTCCGCCACCGAATTCCTTTTTGCACCACATATTGAAGTACCGCATGTCATTGCTGTTCATGGGACGGCCGTCTTCACGGGTACAGACGAAATCGCTTTCGACGTAGTCGTCGCCGTAAAGACGATGGTTCTTGGCCTGCTGGGACTTATGGCGGAGCAGGGCCTTGTATAAGGTTTCATTAAAAGGAATGGTCCGGACCGACGACTTCGTCTTCGGCGTCGCCTTGCAGACGGGCACACCCTTTTTGTCATACAGGGTACTGACCACGGAAAGCGTGCGGTTCTCCATGTCGATATGGGACCATTGCAGGGCCAGGCATTCGCCGACACGCAGGCCAGTACAATAGGCAATCATGCACGGTGCATAATATTTATGCCCTACCGGGAAGGCATGGAAAATAATCTGTATCTGCTGATGTGAAAAGATGACCGGCTTTTTCCGGGGAACATCGAATTTCGGCATCTTGACATTGGCCATGGGATTGATTTCGATATACTGGCGGTTGGAGACGGCCCAGCGCATGGCGTCGTTGAAGACCGTGAAAATAGATTTGACCGTTGACCGGGAATAACCATCCTCTTTCAGGCTGTTGATCCAGTCCTGGATTTCTGCCGTCGTCAGCGCTTCCAGGGCATAATTGCCAAAACGGGCGCCAATATGCCATTTAATGATGCCGGAATAAGAATCATACGTATTAGGACCTAAATTGATGCGCACATCCTTTTCCAGCCAGTCCCGCAAAAAAGCCATGACCTTGACTTCCGGCTTTTCCGGCAGCTCCCCGACTTCATCCAGGACTTTCATGGCCTGACGATAGGCTTTCGCCGCCTGGGCATACGAAGTACCGCCGACGCGTTCCACCCGCTGCCGTCCCTGGCCATCTTCCGTCGGGACTTCAATCGTATAATACCATTTCTTGCCTCGTTTTCGTAAATACATATGCGGCACCTCCTTTGTTTACTATTGTACTATGAGAAAAGACAAGATGCAACAAACGTTCCTGTTGAATTTGCTGATTTAAGGAAAATAAAACAAGTTTCCCATGTGATTACTCACAAGATGATAAAAAACGTCTCATAAGGCCATTTATGAAAATCAGGCGGATTTTTTGCAAATAAAGAAACTATGTTCGACGAAACGATTATCCCTTCAGCGAACATAGTTTCCATTTGCTTTATTTGGCCGATATGGTACAATAAAAACAGAGATAGTCCGATGGCGACACATCGGCTCTCCTCTATGTTTGTGTTTGAAGAAGGCCGTGTACCGCAAGGTATGCGGTTTTTTTCAGTTCATAAATTTATCTTTTTTTATATGAACTTCTTTATACTTGAATGAACTGTCTTCAATGGATTTTTTGCTGAATGTAAAATAACTTATCCAGCTGGTCTGTCGGCAGCACCTGAAGATGGGAAATATCGTTCCGTGCCTGGTAGGCGCATTGGAACCAGTCGTCGTCTTTTTCATGGAAGAAGAGTCCCTCTCCCCGCAGGTAGTGCTGCAGGTGGCGGAGTTCCAGGTCCGTAGGACGTTCCAGTTCCTTCCCGTATTCGTCTTTCTGGGGCAGAATCTGCTCTATCATCGTTTCGTATTTCTGGACCAGGTAACGGCGGACGTCTTCAAGGATGGGCAGGATGTGCTGCATTTGTGTCTCTAAGAGGAGTGGGCGCAAGTCAACGGACAACTGTTGTTCCTGGATGACCGTTTCCGGACGGCTATATAGTTCCTGTCGGGCCAGGGCCAGGCAAAGGCGGCCGTCGGTGCCGGCAATTTTGGCAATAATATCGGCTGTATAGTAGCGCTGATAAAGACTCAACGCCGTATCCTGCAGACAGGTCATGGCGAAATATTGGATGTCATAGTGATAAAGGTAACGCTGCTGGTCCAGGACGCATACGCCGGTCATCTTATCCCATAAGGCGATAACTGACGAAGGGGCCCGGAAAATCCAGGCACTCCCTTCCCGTCCGGCCAGGCTGCCTACCGCTGCGGCGGCCTGTTCCAGCCAGGGACAGCTGCCGGAAAGGGAATCGACAAAAAAGGCGTAATGCTGCAGCCCGGGCTGACGGATGAGGCTGATCAGCGGCGTTTCATCTAAGGGGTCGAAGCGGAACTGGGGCGCATACTTTTGGGCAATGAAGGCCGTGAACGTATTGAGGTCGGTGAAATCATCGGCGGCAATGCGCACGTAATGGCAATCACAATCATAGCTGGAGATGCGGTCTTTCAGGGTTTCCCGGAAAACATCATCGTCTAAATCGGCATCGATGACCAGGCACTGCCGGTCCAGGATAGCCCTGGCCATTTTCTTGATATACTTATGCGGCCCAGCGACTTCGCGCCACCAGATATCCCCGGCTCCTTCATTCCATTCACGATTCTCCATATTCTCTCAGCTTCCTTTCGATATCGTCCCAATCGCCCATCATCATGTAGAAATTGTAGCGATTGAAGACATAGCCCCCTCCTTCTTCTCGATGGAGGATGTTCAGGTCGACCATTTCATCGATTAAAGCCTGAACCTGTTCATCCCGCATGTCGGCTACCTTATGGACTTCATACGTGCTGCACACGTCCCGAATGGTGTCGATAGTGACCGGCACGACCCGCTGCTGTTCATACTGGTACTGATAGGCGACGACGAGGGCGATGATGGCATAGTAATTGTCCTTATCCAATTCCAAGGTAATCATGAACATGTCATCGATTTTATGACGGAATTTTTCGTCTTTCAGCAAATCTTTCAAGTAGCTTTCGTCCAAGGGATACGGCGGCGTATTACAGTCGTTGAAAAGCTGGCTCTTATATTGGCTGCGGACGCTTTCGACGAGGTTCTTGCCATAATACTGGATCAGGCCTGGGAAGTAATTGGTCTGGGCCAGGATGGTACTGATGATATCCTGGTTACGGATTTCAAAGCCCAGATAACTGAGAGGCTTGAGGAGGAGTTCGTTGGCTTCCAAGTAGCCAAAGGGCTTGACGACCAGGTGGTCGAGTTGGGCGAAGACGGTATTATCGCCTAGCTGCTTCCGGTCGAAGCGGATGACGTTATGCAGGCCGGCGAAGATGAATTTAAAGTGGCCCGGCACGTAGTCACGGAGGTCCTTCAGCACTTCGATAGGACGGTTCTGATTCTTCGCGGCATCGACGAGAAAATGGTCTGATTCATCATAGAGGATCATGAGCTTGTCGATTTTTTTCTTTCCCTGAGTCAATAAGTCTTTCATTTCCCGACCTAGTTCATCCCAGGTACGGACGTGTTTATTCAAGATACCGGCCCGTTTGAGTTCATCGCACGTATCGCGCAAGACAGCGTCACAGTCCTTTGTCTTGATGTCGAGATAAATGGCATAACTTCCCTGTTCCGGATGATGGACCAAGTAGCGTGTCTGCCGCAGGAGAGCACTCTTGCCCAGCTGCCGGCCGCCATAGACGAAGACCGGACCTGCCATGTCCTGGATGGCTGCCAATTCAGCGGCCCGGCCGATGAACATTTCCGGCGGTACCCGGGCTTCACTGATGAAGGGCTGGACGTAGGCAAAAGGCAGGGCCAGAGCCAGCATTTTATCGTTGCGGTCGTTCTTTTCAAAATGCGTCAGATACAGGGCCAGGACCCGGTCCAGGACCAGGACGTTCTGCATATCCAGATTAGTTTTCATGAGTTTGGCCAGTTCGCGCCGTTCCGAAAGGGTCAAGGCCGAATCGAGGAAAAAGAGGGTTCCCTTTTCTTTCGTTAAGCTGAGCTGGGAAATTTCGTTGACAATGCTTTGCGGCGTGTGATTCCCCCGGAAAAGGACGACGTCCAGTCCATTGTAATAGGCACCGCTGCCAAAGACGGCAAAGGGATGACGGAATTGGGGCACCTTCTTTTCAAAGCGCACGTTGTAGCAGGTACAATTCTTTTCGACCTTGCTGACCTGGATATCGGCGATGTTCCCATACCCCAGGCCTTCTAACAAAGGCTGCATCGATTTCCCGGAAGCGCTGGATTCGGCCGACCAGGCTTCGACGAAATCGAGGCCATCCTTTTCCTTGCGGTTCAGGCGGTCATGGAGCCGTTTATTGTGAATCCCCGGCTTTTGGTCGTAAATATTTTTCAAAGACAGCTTTTTGTTCCGATTACACAAGTCATATTCAGCCTGATACTGTTCCAGGAATTGATTGAACGTCTTCAGGCCGAAATCGCCCTGATAATTTAGGATGAGCTTCATTTCACGGAGGCTCTTGTGAGCACAGCGATGCAGATAGTCTTCGACGATGGTCAAGTTGCCATGGTCCAGCCATGCCTGGATTGGGTCCAGCCAGGACAAGTCTTCCTCCTGGATTTGGGAGCGGAACTGGTCCAGTTCATACTGTACGCTCTGGCGGCGGGGTTCCGCTTCTTCGTCGATATGTGCCAGGCAGCTTTGGAGCAAGTCCTTATACAAAGCAAAGTTCTGGGTCTGCCTGAAATGGCTCCGCCCTTTATCGGCTGCGGCAAAATAATGTTCCAGCCGTTCTTTGCCGATGATTTTGCCATAGTTGGCCGCCAGTTCGACGTCGCTCCGGTAATTTTCCGTATCGGCTGCGGCATACTGCAACCCGTACTGCAAGACCATGTCCCGCTGCTTCCCGACGCGCTTTACCGCATCATCCAGGCCGGCGATTTGCCGGGCTATGCCCAAATTATAAACATGGGCAGCCTGATGATAGGCGTCCTGCCAAGAAAGATCCGCTGTCTGGGACAAGAGTGTACGGATATACCGCTGCAAGCGTGAGATGAGCGGGTATTCCCCGTCATAGTCCGGCATCAAATCGGGCAGATAATCGGAATCCAGTTCAAAGGCATTGGCCTTCAATAAAGGGGCATAATAAGGTTCGCCGCTGGAACAGCCTTGGAACTGTTGGGTTAAATCGGCCAATAAGGAATGAAGCACTTCTTTTGCCAGGTCATCCATCACGGTATCTGCGGTCTTTACGGCCAGGTCCGCTTGGGCCTGTTGCAGCAGAGTCAGCCCGTTCTGCCGGTGCTGTGCCAATACGTCCGTCGAAATGACCTGTTGGCTCTGTTGCTGCAGTGCCGCCTGTTTGGCCAGGATATAGCGGCAAAGGCTGAGCACAGATTTCTTGATCAATTTAATTTGCTGCGTCGCATCTTTTCCCAGGAAGCGTTCGTTCTTTCGCTCCCCGACGGGAATGCTGAACCAGACGCCGTCCAAATATTCTTTTACTTTATTTTCATTGACTAAGCGGTCTTCTACCTGATTCCAAGGCGTATCCGCCGTCAAGGGCGCGTTGAGGAAGGTATTACAAAAATCGCTGAGTTCCGTAAGGTCGAAGGCGTCGACGTCTTCAAAATATTGGATGACCTGCCCATGGCCGCCGTATAACAGAAAGCGCAGTTTACGCAGCCGGGGATGGCGCGACGGCTTCCGTTCATCCATGCACAGGGCCTGGTACTGTTCGGCTACGGCCTGACGGGCGGCCTCAATATCGAGAGACTGACGACCGGTTAGGGGCTGCTGCAAAGCATGGACCAGGGACATACCATAGGTATCGGCGAAGTTCTTACATAAAGATACAAATTGTTTCAATGCTGGAATGGCCGTAAAGGCTTCGTTCGGCTCTTCATTGATGCGGCTCCACGTCTTGCCCAGCAAATAGCCTTTCGGTTCAGCCGGAGCGAAAAAGGCGCGGACCATGGCGGCAGCATTCAGGACATCCCGGGACTGGCCCATTTCGATACCCGACAGGGAAATCATGGAGTCCCAGAAGTCGAATCCGTCAGAATGAGCAGCCATATCATATAGCGGATCGCCGAGGATATATGAAATCTCATTACATAAACCGTTCCAGTCTCCTTCGTCGGGGCCTGCCGTGTTGGCCAAGGCATGGAGCCAGAAGCTGCCTTCGGCCCGATGGCCTTTCTGGAGCAGCTGGCTGAAGGACTGCAAAGCGTCGCCGCTATCCATGATTACGTTGGCCCTATCCGTGACTGCATCAGCCGTCGTGTCAAGCACTACTTCTTCTGACGGCACCGGTTCCGGCTGGGTTTCTTCCGTTTTTTCTGTTTCTTCCGGTACTTCTGGTGCATCGGGTTCATCCGGCCCATTCAGGTCCGGGACTTCCGAGACATGGTCATTGAGGAAAAGCATTTTTTGCGTCTTTTCCCGGATATCTAGGCAATCGGGGATGTCGACTTCGGCTTTCGTCACAGCCACGGCAAAGAGATTGTCTGCCGTCAGGGGTTCTCCTTTCATGGAAAAGAGGTAATCCCCGTTTTCATCAGGAGTTGTCAGAGCGACATAGATATCTTCTGTTCCGAAGCGGGTCAGCCAAGGCTTGGCGTCTTCCAAAGAGTCCGTTAGCAGCAGCTTGACAGCCGTCGATTTCGCCAAGTACTGGAAGTTTTTCTGGTCAGCCTCCAGCTCGGCTTCCGAAAAAGGCGGCCTGATGAGGAGGTATGCCGGCAGAAAGGTTCCATTATCGTCCATCATGGACTTCCCAAAAATCACGTAACCAAAAAAAGCCTGGCGCTGGGCCCTGAAAAAGGCCATTCCATACGAACTGTGGTCCAATGTTTGAAGGACAAAACGTTCCATTTCATATAAACGGCTAAAACAGGTCCAATCAACCATTCTCGTAAAGTAAGGGATGTCGAAATATTTGCGCACTCTGTCGCGCTTCAAGACCTCATACGTTTCTGGCGTGAGCCGGTAAAAGGACTGCGTTCCCCACTGATACTTAGCAACCAGGCCCCAATCCAGGAAGCGGCTTCGGATGGCTTGGAGACTGTTTGCAAAAGTATCGGTGCCCATTCTTTTCTGCCGCTCCTGCAAGCCCCTAGACAGCCGGGCTTCCTCCCCTTCGATGACAAAGTCATGGAAACAGAGGGCCATGAGCCAGAAGATAGCCATCCCTTCGGTCTGTTCGGCGAACTGCTGGACGTCATGCGTAAAGGATTTAGCCCCTTTTAGTTTAGCACGCAAGGGCTTCTGTTGTACTAACGTCATCCCGTCAGGCATAGGCGGCGCCGGATTCATTGTTTCAGGGGCCGGCGCTGGTGCTGGTTCCAGTGCCGGAGTGGAAGCTGGGGCAGGTGTCACTGTGGTGGCGGCTTCCTCAGGCGCTGCCGCAGACTGCCTGCCCGTAAAGCGAAAATCATGATAGATGCAAGCCAGGCTGATATCCCCACTGAACTGGCTGCGCAGGTAATTGGCCAGTTCCCGGTCTAAAAGGGGCCCGCCGAAACGGACGGCTTCCAGGAAGCGGATATATTTTTCAGCTTGTGCCGATAGCTCGTCAAAAGTCAGAGACAGCTTCAGCAGCGCTTTGACATCGTCTTGCATCTGGCGGAACTGACTGGCTACGATGTCATCCGTTCCCATGTAGGCGACATCGAAAAAGCCTTTTAATTGATGTACCATCGCCTTCATGGCCTCGCGGTTTTCCTGTTCCCGGTGCCATGCTTCAATCCGTTCCCATAACTCATCGGCCTTATCGGCCGTTGCAATCTGGACCTGCGCCATTGCCTGACATAGCGCATCCTGGGCTTGGCTCAGGCTTTGCAAATCGTCCCGAATAACTTGCTGCTGCCGTTCCGGGAACCACAATCCATCATCCAGGGCCGCACATAACTCCTGGATATGCTGCCGGCTGTCCTGTCGAACGGCCATCATATGTTCATAGAGGCCTTTAAGCTTTTCATACTCATCCATTCCAGTCATCTCCTATTCCATAATCTTTTGACTCACTGCGAATAGTCTCTATTCATTAATTCGATACGGAACAGGAAAGTCCTGCTATTTTTCCATTTACTTTATCAGGCCGATGTGGCTTTTTTCAGATTACAAATTATTTTTTATAGAATATTTACGTTGTTTATACATTCCTTTGTTATACTAAAAAGACTAGCACAGAAAAGGAATGATATCATGAAGAAACTGACTTATGAAAATATTGCCCATGCCAAAGAGCTGAATGTTTATTTAGAACAGGGGAACCGGGTCCTCGATGCCCTGGGGTATACGGACCATTCGCAAAAACATACGGCGAAGGTAGCCGTAACGGCCGGCAAAATCCTGAAGAAGCTCGGCTATGACGCCCACATGGTGGAACTTGTGCGCATTGCCGGTTATATGCACGATTTGGGAAACAGTATCAACCGCGTAGACCATGCCCATACGGGGGCCCTCATGGCGTTCCATTTCCTGCGCGACTGGGGCGCACCGCCGGAAGATATTGCCGCCATCATCTCGGCCATCGGCCAGCACGATGAACGGAGCGGCATCGCTTTTGACCCCCTGTCTGCCGCCCTTATCCTGGCCGACAAGAGCGACGTCCGCCGGGACCGCGTCCGCAACACCGTGCCGGAAACCTTCGACAAGCACGACCGCGTCAATTATGCCGCCCTGTCGTCGAAGCTCCACGTCGACACGCACAAGAAAGTCATTACCTTGAACATCGAGCTCGATGAATCGATTTGCTCCATGATCGATTATTTTGAAATCTTTTCCCAGCGCATGCTCATGTGCAAGCGGGCAGCCGAAGTCCTGGGCCTGCGCTTCAAACTCGTAGCTAATGGCAACAAGATTGCATAAGGGTTCATTTTTTAATAAAAGAAGAGGCTATCGCATAAGCAAAAACATGCATAATGCGATAGCCTCTTCTTTTCATGTACTGTAGGGGCGCTCACGTGGAACGCCCGCTTCTGCCTCAAATGATGCATCCCTATCGCAAGGACAGGATATGTTGGTCCTTATCCATGTACGATGAGTTCCAGTATATCCGGCCGGGTGTAGTGGCCGGCGGCGTCGAATTCCATGTGACGCAGGACGACTTGGTCCATGTCCAGGTCGGCGTAGATGATGGCTTCCCGGTCCCAGACGGGTTCGGTGACGTAGTGGCCGCACGGGTCGATGATGCAGCTGCCGCCGCGGCAGGCCGTGTCGTTCAATTTGGCGACGGCTCCGCTTTCGACCAGGTCGGCCGGGTACATGTCCTTAGTGAAATACTGGTCGACGTTGAAGACGTAGCAGCGCCCTTCGATGGCGATGTGCTTGACCGTATCCTGCCATTCCGGGTTGTCATTGGTATTCGGTGCCAAATAGAGGCTGACGCCTTTCTGGTAGAGCGCCGTCCGAGCCAGGGGCATATAATTTTCCCAGCAGATGAGCGAGCCCATGGGTCCCCACGGCGTCTGGACCATGGGGAAATACGTCGACGGGTCATGAGAATCAGCCCAGATATAGCGTTCTGCCCCAGTCGGTTTGATTTTCCGATGATGAGCCGCCAGCGTGCCGTCTGGTGCCAAGATGACGTTGCTGCAATACAGGGAATACGTCGTTTCATCCCGTTCGGTAATACCCAGGCTGACATAAGCCGCTGCGGCTTTGGCCGCAGCGGCTACGTCCTGCAAATCCTGACGGACGACGACGGCCTGGTCATAATAACGCTTCCAGTCGGCCCGTTCGGCTTCGGAACGGCTGCCGACGGTAAAGCCGAAGGTCAGGCCATAGGGATAGCACGGGACCAGCGATTCGGGAAAGACGATGAGCTGTGCCCCATTCCGGCCGGCCTCCTCGATTTGATGGATGACTTTCTGCAGCGTCGCCTGTTTATCGAAGAATACAGGCGCAGCCTGCACGATAGCGGCGCGTAGTTTCTTTTCTAAATTTCGCATAGCGAATCCCCCTCATTTCTTTTCTTCCTAGTATACCGTAATTTTGAAAAATGTGCTATACTGATTCAGTCCACAGTTTACGGACCGATAAGGATAACGACTGTGCAGTTTTCGGGCTGCCGTCGTTATCCTTTTTTGTATGATAAAGGAGGGCCTATGTATTTGCTCATCGATAATTACGATTCTTTTACGTATAATTTGGCCGATTTAGTGGTGGAAACGGAACGCGACGTACAGGTCTGCCGCTGCGACCGGATTGGGCGGAATAAGATTGCCGCTTTGAAGCCGCAGGGACTGATTATTTCGCCTCATCGGACTATTTAGGGATTGAGCTTTCTTTTGATTGGGAAAATCATTTATAGGAGTATGTGGATGGTATGGATAAAGGGAATTGGGTATTGAAAATACTCGCTTCCGATAAAAATATAAATTTTACATCCCGTGCCAATCCCTATGCATCTATGGCCGATCGTCCAGGTTATGTCATCGCCCTGTCGTCCATCCGCCGCAATGAAACGTCCCCACTGGTACGGCATAAGACCTTTAATTATGGCGACTCGATCTTAGCCAAACGGCAGGCCCGGGCCGAAGGTATTGACGAACCGATTTTCTGCAATATGCAGGGCCAATTGACAGAAGGAGCTGTCAGTAATCTCTTTTTCATCAAAAACGGGCGGCTCTATACGCCGCCCGTCGAAGCCGGATTATTACCAGGCATCATCCGGTCTTATCTCTGTCAATGCTATGATGTCATCGAAAAGCCCTTGTATCCGGAAGATATCCGAACTTTCGACGAATGTTTCCTGACGAACTCCCTCATGGGACTCATGCCGGTCCGCCGCTTTGGCACCGTCGCGTTTTCCGTATCCCCAGAGACGCAGACGGCTGCCTTATTCCGCCGTTATGAAGCAGACAAACGCCTGACCTTCCCGCGCTCTATAAGACGAGCTGGTGAAAAGTCTGGCCGTCCATGTCCTTCCAGGTGAAGGTGTCCCCGTCCCAGAGAAGATAGCTGTGCGGGCTGTTTTCCTTAGGAAGCGACGTCGAGCCGGGATTCAAGTAATAGTTATCCTGGCCGAAGGGCTGCCAGACCGGGACGTGCGTATGGCCGTGGAGCAGGATGTCGCCAGGCTGCATGGGCGGCAGGGATTCCAGGTTGTAGCGGTCGCCATGGGTCGCATAGACGAGGCGGCTGCCCTGGGTCAGGATGGCATAGGTGGCCATGATGGGAAATTCCAGGACCATCTGGTCCACGTCGGCATCACAGTTCCCGCGGACACAGAGGATGGCCTCTTTGACTGCGTTGAGCATGGCAAAGACTTCCTTCGGCGCATAGTCCTTGGGCAGGTCGTTGCGCGGTCCGTGATAGAGGATATCGCCGAGCAGGACCAGGCGGTCAGCCCCTTCCCGCTTCCAGGCGTTGAGCATACGGCGGCAGTAATAAGCCGAGCCGTGGATATCTGAAGCAATGAAGAATTTCATTTATTTCGCCCCTTTCTTGGCATCGATGGCGGCAAAGACCGTACAGTAGTTGCCTTCCGGCGTCCGGCATTTCGAGCAGTGGACACAGCGGGCTGGCCGCAAATCGCCCTGGTTCCAGCGGCGTACCAAACCCGGTTCCGATAATAAGGGCCGGCTCAGGCCGATACCGGCCAGTTTTGATGTCTTCAAGGCCGTTTCCATCTGCCGCGGGTCCTTGAAGCCGCCCGTTACATAGACAGGGACGCGTACGGCGTCGGCTATGTCTTTAGCATAATCGAGGAAATATCCGCCGTCGCGGATGACGTGGCCATCCCATTCCAGGCCGATTTCCTGCTGGGCCTTGCCGTGGATATTGCCGCTCACTTCGATGACGTCGATGCCAGACTGCTGCAACCGCCGGCAGATATCCAGCGAATCTTCAAAGGTCAGGCCGCCTTCAAAGAAATCGGAACAGGTAATCTTGATCCAGATGGGGAAATGCGGACCCGCTACTTGACGGATAGCCGCGATGATATCGCCGACGATACGGTAGCGATTGGCCGGCGAACCGCCATAGGCATCGCTGCGCCGGTTGTAATAGGGACTGAGGAACTGATTGAGCAGGTACGAATGGCCGCCGTGGATTTCGACGGCATCGAATCCGCTGTCGCGGACGCGCTTGGCCGCCTGGGCATATTCGCCGATGAGGTGCTGGATATCGGCCGGACTCATGGCGACACCGACAGTCCCGGTCTTTCGTTCCGGCACGGCTGACGGCGAAAAGATAGTCCGCCCTTCCCGCTCAAAGGTCGTCTTGGTCCCGCCATAGGCGATCTGCATCATGATTTTCGCCCCATAGGCATGGACGCGCCGGGTTAACTCCTGATACTGCGGGATAAAGGCATCGTCATAAATGCCCATCATGCCGGCGTTGGGCCGGTCTTCCCCATCGACGCGGGCATAGCCCGTACAGATCAGGCCCACTTCGTTCTTGGCCAGCTGGTCATAGATGCGATACTGTTTTTCCGACATATATCCCTTGGCATCGGCCAAGGCTTCCCACGTCGCACTGCGGAGGATGCGGTTGCGCACGGGCATCCCGGCGATGATGGCATGTTCCAACAATTTCATATATATAATCCCCCTTTTTTATCAATTAGTTAGCCACTAGCCACTAGCCACTAGCCACTAGCCACTAGCCACTAGCCACTAGCCA